>Ga0255782_10000177_pt1 | contig 57085 bp, 95 predicted proteins | sample 101ome_26_FD_179980 | JGI IMG/M metagenome (GOLD analysis project Ga0255782, IMG submission 179980) | Coastal salt marsh microbial communities from the Groves Creek Marsh, Skidaway Island, Georgia - 101408AT metaG (version 2) | ecosystem: Environmental > Aquatic > Marine > Intertidal zone >...
CGGCGTTAGTGCCGTTCTCGTCCTCGGCGTCACCGATTGCAGACCACAACTTCATGCAGATCTCGGAAGGCATGGAGACAAACCAAGTCGCAAGGTTGGTGACCTGCGTGTCGGTGAGAGAATCAGCGAAGGTGTTGGCACCCTGCATCTTCTCGACCATTGCAGCGTGGTCGTTGATACCCCACTTTGCAATCTTGTCAAACTCACCCCGGTCAAGGATATCCTCGACACTGACCTGATACTCGTACTTCTGCACAAAGTCACGGAGGGCAACAGCAGCCTCGAAGCCAACGAAGCCGGTGGCGAGGTTGAGCAGCAGATCGCGGTTTCCGTCCTCTGCGAACAGACCGAGAGACTCGGTGGTGCGAGCGAAGCGGACCCACGACCGACGAGACGGGTAGACCTTGTTAGGCTCGTAATCGTCGGTGTGCTCAAGGTGCTGGCGGTTGTGGTTCACAAAGTCCCACAGAACGCCGTCAACCTTGCCGGAAGCCCAGCCAAGCCAGTCCTCAACGGACGGCTCAATGTCGAAGACGGTCCAGCGATCCAACTCGGCGGGATCCATCTCACCGACCTGATACTGGGAGCCGTGCTCGCCACCATTGACGGCAGCAATGATCAGCGTCTCCGGATGCAGGTGCCAGCCGTTGATCTTGCGGGAGTCGGTCAACTCGAACAGACCCTGACGGACCTCCATCGTAGCGCGGTCAACCTCGTCCAGAAAGAGCACCACGGGCTCGGTGCAGGCAGTCACAAGCCAGTCGGGAGCGTTCCACGTCGTAGCCTTGCGACCATCGGAAAGGTCGGCAGTGTCGGGCAGACCAAGGAGATCGCCCTCGGTCATCTGCGAAGCACGACGCTCCACGACAGGGAGCGACCGCTGTCCGGCGATCATGTAGACCACCTCGGACTTGCCGACGCCGTGCCGACCACGGATAAGGACCGGGAGGCGAGCGTCAAGGATCGCGGGGATGGTGTTGAGGAAGGTAGCGAAGTCAAAAGCCATAGTAATATCCAGTGCTGGCTTGTTGTTGTGATTGGGAGCCTATCTCCCTCTCACTCTTGTAATGTAACCGGGGGATCCCCGGTCGTCAAGAACTTTTTTATTTTTCTTTGTTCTCGGAGGGAGCGACCATCGCCCCCTCACCTCTATAATGTAACCGGTTGCGGAGATCCTGCAAGCGGTTTCTTGTCACTGATTGTCGCAGCCGCTGACGAGTTCCCAGCGGTCGGCACGATCAACAAGAAACTCACAAGTGGCGTTGCCGAAAACTGCGGGCTTATTGAACTTGACGTGAAAAGCGCCCCAGTCCGCATCCCACATAGTGTGCTTGATCACAAGTCCAACTGCGCCATTTAGGCGGTGCTTTACAAGTGACCCAATAGTAATGCGTTCCAACTTTTACCCCTTTACTTGCGGTAGATCCAGTTGTCCCACCTTTCGTCCACGAACCGCTTGGAGTGACGAAGGGAAGTATCCATCTTTCCTTCTTCAACCAACTTAGCAACATCGCGAACCAACTTGATAAGTGCGATCTTTCCGAACTCTGCCTTTACGGAAGGTCCAACAAAGGTCTGGTGGTTCTTGTTGAGAATGATTGCGATCTCCAAGGCGTCGCGAAGACCCTGTGGGTCGTCGGTGTCGAGGACAATCGTAAATCGTGCGCCCATTCTCTCTCCGTCTTACCCCAGTAATGTAACCGGGCGATCGTGATCCGTCAAGATCTTTTTTTATGATCTCGGACTCTGGCGCAGAGCGGCGAGCAGCACGACACCTGCGACGATCCCCCAACCGAGAGCCCGAAAAGGGGTAACAAGTGCCGTGCGTGCTCTTTTACACATCTTTCTTGAAATCCTCGAACATAGTGGAACGGATGCTGTCTTCCGTCCACATCTTAAGTTCGTAGACCGCGTTCTGGTGTCCGTAGGAATCAGGGTTTGCTGCCCTTTCCTTCCAGTTTTCAATGTTGCTGAAAGTCCACTCGCGACTATCTTCGTGCTTCCTGCCGGTGCGGAGGAAATGTGGGTGCTTTGCGAGAGCAGCAACGTTAGTAGAGTGCTTCTCAATCCACCCAGAAGGCACAGGGTGGGCTTCTGCGGTAACAAGTTCCACCTTGCGATAGTAACTATTGCTTCCCTCGCCGCGAACATAGCGACGAAGATCGTGGCGGCTGGTTTCGCCGTCAGAAACCCGCTGAAGCACAATGATAGGGCTTGGGTGGTTGGTCAAAAGATTCGTGTGAACCTCAAACCCAACAGCGACGGCGAGGTGCTTCTTGGTAACATAACCGCTGCTCTCGTTACACCATTCATCACGGGTCTGCGAAAACAGCGAGCCAATCCCGATCGGGGACGAGACAATGTAGTCGTGGCAAATCTTCACAATCATGTTGTGATGCTTTGCGTAGAAAACCTTGTCCTTCTCCAAAGTGGAGCACTTGCGGCGGGTGTGCCCGTAGTTGGAACAATAGCCGCACTGCTGGCTACTGACCTTCTTGCCCTTCTTTGGACCTACGCGCTCGTTGTACTGCTGAACCACCCAAGCGTCGTGGTCGCCACGGGCGATAGCAGCGTCAGCGCGCTCCTTCATGCGCTTGGTCTTGGTCGGACAAGTGCGCTGGTTATGTCCGGACTGATAGCAATAGCGACAGCGTGCCATGTTCTCTCTCCTTGTTACCCTTGTAATGTAACCGATCTCACCAAAAGATCAAGTCACCAAATGTCACTCGTCGGAATCGGGGTGGTAGACGGGATGATCGCCGGGGACGATCGCGATCACCTCAAAAAAGGTCTGTTCCTGAGCATGGTCAAAAGCAGCCCTCTTATCGTGAGGACCACAAAAAGAGAAAGAAAAGGAGAACTCCCCGTCAGGAGTGATAGTAATAGCAGTCCAAGTCATCTTTTATCCTTTTTCTTGATCTTGCGACGTTCGGGGTCGTTTTGCACCTTGTCGGTCTTCTTGGGAACAAACACGACAGGCGGAACAGGAGTAACTCTCACTTCTTCTTTACCTTTGGCTTGATCTTCATGTAGCGTTCTTCAACAAAGTAAGTCTTCATAGAGCCAAAAGGCAGCACAATGTAACGCTTTGAGCCCTTTGCGGCAGAAGTGATCTTATCGTCAACACCGATAATGATCCCGCCACGACGCTTAAAGTTCAGTCTTTCGTCGGAATCAGCACGAGCACCACTATCCGTGCTCTGCATCATTGAGTCATTAAAGGAGTAACCAGTCACAAACTTGGAGTTTGGGACAATCTGGTCGTCAATGGTAAAACGAGGCTTGCGCTCCAACTCGGCAAGAACCTTCTTTGCGTACTTGTTGTTACGCATTTTAAGGAACTTGCCGCGCGGTGGAATCTTGCCCTCAAGCACCACCTTCACAACGTCACCATAGTAACCAGCAGCCTGCGCCTTGTAATAGGTAGCAATCTTGATCGCTGCCTTCTTGTGGTGATTATTGTACTCGTTCTCCCAGTTAGCAAGTTCCTGCTGGGCTTCCTCGCTGTTCTCCTTGAGAATGCGGTTACAGACAGCCTTCTGGCGATCAGACAAGGTGCGACCCTTGGCGATCTGCTCTCGGATGCTATCAGCGAAGCCAGCAGACCACTGGTCGCAAGTCGGCAGCCCCTTGATCTTCCCAAGGCGCTCATAAATCTGCTGGTCGGTCAGGTCAGACATTCGTTCTCCTTACTCCTGTAATGTAACCGGGGGATCGTCATCCGTCAAGGGCATTTCTGAAATAACTTTCCAGTCATCCTTGTCGGGATCTGTTTTGCAGGTAGAACCTGCGTAATAGCCAGTGATCTCGCAGATCTCCCACCATCCTGCTTCGTCCTTTCCAACAACAATCCCGATCCCTGTGGGTTCTTCGTAAGAACCGACAAAGCGGACAAGATCACCCACTTTCACTAATCACCTTCCAATGGCTCACATCCCAGCCTCTACTGGGAGAAAACCAAGGATCGTCGGTGTTTAGCGCAGTTACCATAATCTTCCAACTTCCCACTTTAGCGGTTACAATGCCGATAGTGTTGGGGGAGAGGTTTGATCTGTAGCGAACAAGATCACCAACTTTCATTCTACCTGCTCCAAGTAACGGAAGAAGCCAATGTCTACGCAACGTTCCTCTCCGTTTACAAAAAAGAAAGCATTGAGTAGTGGGGACTTTTCTGAAATGCCCTCGGGTCTTTCCCACTTTGTGAGAAGGTAGAACTTACCAATCTCCCACGTTCCTGCGGGTGCTGGATTGTTGTTGTTCACGTCGCCCTTGTAGCGATAAAGACCGCCCACGGGATGAAGTTTGCTGAAAAGTGCGTAGCCGTTAGCCATTAGAAAGAAATGCTCCGCTGGACGCAAATGTCGGGGTGTGCAAAGCCGTCGTGCTCGTTGTCGTCGCAGTCGTCGCCATAACGAACAAAGCGGTGAGCGTTGCCGTCAAACTTGCTCTCAATCGCGTGCATCATTTGCATAAACAATGCGATGCCGGGGTGACCTTCTGACCACTTGATCCAGCCCCAGTGAAAGAGGTAAGAACCAGCGGTATCGTAGTCGCCAAGGTGGCGCGTGTCGGTCTGGACGAAAAGCAACTGCTTTAGCGCAGGGTGCTTCCCGCACCACGCAAGCAACGTAGGAACAGCGTCAGCCTCGATGGCGAAAACAACTTCACTTCTGTAACCCATAGTCTCTCTCCTTCTTACTCTGGTAATGTATCCCGGTGATCGCAGATCGTCAAGTCACGGAATGTCTCTGACTTCGATCTCCCAAGGTCGCACCCACTCGCGCCCGTTCCTACGCAGACCGAGAGGAACAGGCGACTTATCAGGCATAAACCAATGAACCAAGAACCAGTCCTCATTGTCTGGATCGTTCTCGATCACATCAGTTTCTACGATAATGCCGTAAAGGTTCTGAAAAGCGGTGGACTGAATGTAATCACCGACTTTCATCATTCCTCCGAAAGTGGCTTGAGTTCATCGTCATCAACATACCAAACACTCCCGTCTTCAAAATCATAGACAAGCCAATCCCAATCGCTTTTGCCTTCTTCGATGATTAGTCCCTTCCAAGGAAGGTGGTTTGCCTCAACAATCACAAGGTCACCTACTTTCACTACAACTTTCCCTTGTGGTTAGAGTTGCCAAAGTTCTCGCCAACACGACGAAACTTCATGCCAGACATAGCGGTGTTAGACTGGGAAAGATGGCAAGACTTGCCCTTGTTCATCCCAGTATTGTTATGCCAAGCCTTCTTGTACTTTTCTCGGTCCTCGGCGGAATCAAACGCAAGGATCGTGAGCCCCGCCATCTTCCCATCAGCGCCATTCACAGCGAGGTAGGGCACAGCCGTCTCCTCGGCACAATCAGGACAATGATTGCGAAGACCGCCTGCACGCTTCTTCTCGGCAGAGTGAAGGTCAAACGGGTCTTCGCACACAGCGCAGTCAATCATCGTCGGCATCGTTCCTCCTACTCCACTAACATAGCACGGGGATCGTCTTCTGTCTTGTCACGGATTGTCATCGTCAATCGGGACGACGTGTTGCCAAATGTTAGGGTAAGCCCTCAACTCCTTTCCGCGATAAATGACCTTTCGCGAACCATAAAGGTCTTTGCCAAGATAGATAATGTGATCGAAAGGTCGCACCTTTGCTTCTGCCGTAAAATGTCCGTGACCGAGGTGAATGTCGAGAAAGTGGTCGCTGACGCGAACGTGCGTTTCTCGGTCAGACCTGATCTTGTAGAGTTCTCCGACCTTTAGTTCTGAAACCTTCACATTTCCTCCACTGGTTCAATCTTGCGCCATTCGGTCGGACACATAGCAAGCCTTTTGCCTCCAATAAGACACCATCTTGTAAGGAATCCACCGGTACGGTCTTCACCAAGATAAACCATAAGTCTGCTGTTAAGGCGCTTTCCCCAATCAACATAAGCATAATCCTTTACAAAACCAAAGTCGTGACTTGGGCTCTTGGGTCGGTAAAGAGCACCAACTTTGAGATCCTTTACATACATTCTACCACTCCGTAGTCCAACCGGACAAAGTAAATGTTGTTGCTGCGACACCTTCGTCGTCGCCCTTTTCTTCCTTTCTCACAAACCAAGAGAGAAACTGAAGATCTTTCGCAATCTGCTCTGCGATCTTCTCTGGATCGCTTGTGTCCCCGAAAGGAATAACAAACTGAATCTGCTCCATTATGCCTCCGAGAGAACTTTGAAATTTGAAGCATAGCCAGTTTCTACCACACCGATAGAAGGAAGCCTAATGTAGCAAACGAAAGAATAGTTATTTCTTCTAAAGCATTTCACAACAATAGCACGATAACCATATCCCACGTTCTCGACAAGATCACCGACTTTCATTATGCCTCCGAAACAAGGTCGTATTCCAGATGGGCGATGCGATACACGGGCTCAACGATAAAAGAGTCTGCGAGACGCACAAGGACATAGCGGTCCAACCCGAAATCTCCCTTGCCGCGAGCCGTGACCATCCACAGATCACCGAGACAATCTCTTAGCAGCGTGCCGTCGCGATAGAGTTCCATTCGTCCTCCTTACCTCTGTAATGTAGCACGGGGATCGCAGGTCGTCAAGTCACGGAATGTCACAGGCGAATGTGCCTGACCTTCACGCCCTTGGCTTTCACCTTTTCTTTTATCATTATGCGTTCTCGGTTGGAAAGAGGAACTTCCGAGTTGAAATCAGAAATGACTACTAATGTCTGCCCTGCTTCCATTTTATCAAGAACATTCCAGAGCGCAAACCAGATCTCTGTGCCTCCGTTGGGTCTTATGTTCTGTAACATAATCCAAGCAGGCAGATAACCAGTGTTGGCGACATAGACTTTTGCGTGTTTTGGTTTCCAATAAGCAATCGCATTCGTCCACCTAATCCAATCTTCACCAGCCATAGATCCAGAGGCGTCAATGAGGTAGAAATCGGCTATTATTTTGGGTGGGGTGATTGGTTGTTTGGATTTTTTGAGGACAGCCACGTCCACTCTGCGGGCTCTAATCGTGTGTTTTCCTGTTGCTTCGCCCTTCCATTCTAACTCTACAAGCGCACCTTCTCTGAGGGACATTATGTAGCGGGCAACTTCGTTTGCCCTTTTGCGCGAGAGTTGGCGATTGTAGGAATGGTCGCCGCATCCGTCAGTAAAACCTGTAACGATGAACCTATCGTGGGTGGGGTGGCTGTCCAAAAAGTCTTTTATTCTCTTGCGTAGTTCGTAATGTAGATAGAACTGATCTTCTTCATAAAAGATAGAGGTTTCTTCTTTTGTTGTGTTCTCGGCAAGTTGCGCCACAGGATCTCCAACGGAAACCTCTGTGACGCAACCCTCAAGAGAACACCTACTTTGCGCGTCGCCTATCGTTATCCAGTTTGGCTGGAGTTGTAAGAACAGGCTAATCGCAATAGTTGAGAACACAAACTAAATAGTCAGGCAAGTCGCGGGCACTCACCTTCTACCAGCCCGCCGTGAGCGATAATCATCTTGCGAACAACAGCAGCAGGCACATAAGCATAGACCGTTTCAGTCAGCCTACTTGGGTCTTCTGCGTAGTCCTTGATGAAAATGCACGGGCGGTTAGGAAAGCCCAACTCAACGGACTTGTAGGCAACAGCGGAATCACTACGGGGCTCGCAATAAGCACCATCGTGCGCCTGAATAGAAATTGAGAAGCCGTCAGCGAAGACAGCACGCTTGTAGCGGTGGGAACTTGCCATTTTTTACCTCTCAGCACATAAAGATTGTGATAACGAAAAAGATACTAACAATGCTGACTACAATTCCAAGGTCAGCCATAAAATCTCGATCCATTTGATCTCCTTAGAAGGGAGTAATTAGTTCATAAAGCCTCGGAAAGCACGCGCAAGTGGGTGCGAAAGTTTGCCTCTGTAAAGGCAGGCACACAAAGCCACGCAACAATCGGGTCGTCGTCTTCGTCAAAGGACACGATGATGCCGCGCTGTCGTCTTTTGGGGCTTTGGAATCCAACAAACTTTACAAGATCACCGACCTTCACTAATCACCTCGAATTCGCCGTCTCTAAGCCAATACTTTTTGTTCTTGGAAACAACATAGATCTGTACGTCCTCGGGGGCGTCTATGGCGTCTATGATGATGCCGTGTGTCGGGTGGTGGCGGTCTGGCTCCCAAGGCAGCCAGCATTTTACAAGATCACCGACCTTCACTAATCACCTCCAACTCGTCAGGACGAAAGTTATGAACTACTCGCGTGCCCTTGATTTCTCCTGAGAGCCAAAAGATAGAAAAAGAACCATCGTAGGCTTGATCGACAATCACAGCAACAGAGTTGCGCTGCGGCTTGATGTTGGTTTTAGAGCCTCGGACAAGATCACCGACCTTCACTGATTACCTCCAAATCGCGGGCAGGGTAAGAACCAAAGATCATAAGATCAAGCCAGTAAACCTTGGTGTAACTTGCTGTGCCGGGATAAGTGTTCAGAACGATGCCTGTTGAGTTCGCTCTATTGTGCCTAACCAAATCACCGACTTTCACTGAGCACCTCGATCTGCTTTGACTGGAAAGGATGGATTTCTCCAACAAACGCGCCATCTGGCGTAGAGGTAATCAGAACCCAGACCTGCTTCTTCTCCCAAAGTCGGGTAAACTTGTTTGGTGGAGCATCGTTATAAGGACGCTCAACAACAAAACCTCGAAGGGAATCACCCACATTCATCTGGACATAATCACCGACGTTCATTGTTCCTCTCCCTTACCTCTGTAATCTATCGCGAGGATCGTCAGTCGTCAAGTCACGGAATGTCACAGCATCCCGACGAGGCGTTTCTCGATCCGCATCGAGCGAAACTTGTCCTTATTGTTCTCAATAAGTGTTTTTGCCTTCTTTTCTGGCTCTCCGTCAGAGTCGAAAAAAGTCTTCAACTCAAACTCTCGATTAGAGATCTTTGCGTACACTGTGTATTCATACATTTTGTCTCCAAATGAAAGGATTGAGAGCATCGGGATTCACACCCGAAACTGGCACATCAACAGCCCGATATAATATAATAAGTAATGGATGTTTTGTTCTGGATCTTCAGGGCAAATTCAGGACGATTCCCTACTGTCCCCTTAAGTCTAAGTGCTCTCAAAATGGTCGGGGTAGCAGGACTCGAACCTGCGACCCCCTGCTCCCAAAGCAGGTGCGCTACCAGACTGCGCCATACCCCGATGTGGCTCCGACTACTGGACTCGAACCAGTGACCCAGCGGTTAACAGCCGCTTGCTCTACCAACTGAGCTAAGTCGGATCAATTCTAAATCCCCAATAGTCCTCTGATTTCAGGTGTTAGGGTGTGTGCTCTCACAATTTCTTCTCCGTTCTGGAACACGATTAGTGTTGGAACGCCACGAAGACCGAACTTGCGTGGAATTTGCCCACTATCAACATCAAAGTAGGCAACATTTGCGCCAGCAATCTGTTCGATCTGTGGCTTTAGGCGCTTACAAGGTCCGCACCATGATGCTCCAAACATAACCATACAGGTTTCATTGTCTGATAGCATTGTCTCAAAGTTGTCGTCTGTTACTACATTCATTTCTGTCTCCTAAATTGGTACTCCCAACGGGAGTCGAACCCGTCCCACCGGGGTGAAAACCCAGCATTCTAACCGATAAACTATGGGAGCATAAGTTGGCACACTTTGACCGGTGTGCCAGCGGTTGTTATCAATACGAAAGGAAGGTTCCGGCTCTTACATCAAACCATTTGTCAGTATTGTCAGAAGGATCGGTCTTCCAGTGGTAAGTCTTGATCATTTCCAAATTGGAAAAATTCGGTCCCGTCTGAATTTGAGGTAGGCAGGTTACTTCTTTGACCTGAATTGTGTTTGGCTGCCACAAGCGACGGTTGTATAGAGCCAGCGTCTTCAAAGTGTTGACTCTCTCGGCCTTGATTGACTTGGCAGTCTCCGAGATAGAGTAAACAAGGCAGTGAACGTCCGTGGCGCTATTGGGCTCCTTTGAAAAAACAGCAGGAAGCATCTTGAAAACATTCGCTGGAGTGTTCGCAATTCGGCAAACACCATTTGTAATGCCACCAGACTTAAACTTTTTACCTGTCAAATTCCAGTGACTAATGGCTGCATCTGATAGAGCCTTCTTGTTGTACTGGTTCACCTTAGTCATTCCTATTTTCTGCTTAAAGTTCTTCCAGATGGTAGACTTTGAAGCCGGTGAACAACAAGAAGAAAAGTTCTTATCAATTAGTTTATAGGCTTCAGCCTGCATTTGTTTGTTGTTGAGCCCGTTAAAACGCCCAAGACCGTGCTGCTGGCGGAGCATGAATTCTGCGTCTCTCCTTGTACCCAACTTTCTTGGGTTGCCATTGTTAGCACGGTGAGAATACTCGTTTTCTCCGATAAGATTGGTGCCCCAATCAACGACCGCTACTGGCACCTTGTAAGAATCAAGTTTAATTCCTTTTTCGTTGGCAATTTCTTCACATGCCTGAAGTCTGTGATTCCCGTCATTTGGCTTCCACTTACAAAGCCCAGCATCCCATTTTACAGTGGGTGCGCGTTCGGGCACCATCATTCCCTTATTCAAGATTGAGGACATAATCTGTCGTGAATTTTCCTTATCTTCTCCTGATGCTCGTACCGGCTGGTGACGGTTTCCGTACACAATGTCTGACAGTGCAATTTCAAACACACCCTTGAAGTTACCTCCAAGTTGTGTGATCATGTTGCGATCGTCGCTGATGTTAGTCCGTGTGGACTTAACCGGATTTCCGGGTAGTGTACTCATTTTGTACCTCCTAGTTTAATTGGTTAATGAGATTTTTAATAAATTGCGAACTTATTGTCCGACCTAAGTTGGCACACTACAAACCGGTGTGCCAGCGGTGGAAGCGGTAGGATTTTCACCTACAATTGACCAAGTATTCCCTTGTTAGGCTCTTATTCCTTGGTCGGAGCCGTTTATTGCCTCGGTAGGGCTCTGTGTAATACCACCTCGCTTCACTCTGGTGCGGCTGTGTCCTCACCGTCAGTGTCCGTATCGGATCCACCATCGGTGTCGGTGTCGCCATCGGTGTCCGCATCCTCTACTGGTGCGGGTGCTGCGGTGTCTTCGCCACAATCAGGCTCGCCGCAGGCTGTTAGCATTGCTGCTACAAACATTAGATTACGCATTGTTTTCCTTTTTCTGTTGTTTGTTCTCCGATTATAGCCTCGGAGTCAGGCTTAGTCTTCACCCAGTTCTTCCTTAATGTAACGTGCAATCTCGTCAATCTGGGATAGGATTGGTTTTTCATCAACAGGAACGTGATCGCTTTCACCAATCGTTACGCTTAGTGTTTCTGGAACATACTCACCAGTAAATAGACCTTCTGGATCTCTCTCGAAATAATCGTAAAGTGCCGAGAATAGTGCCTTTGAGTTGTTTCGGTGCTGCTTGATGATCTCGCTGAATCCTGCTGGATTGCGGTAGTCGAAAGCATAACCCTCGTCAAGCCTATCAAGATAGAACCCTACTGCGCGAACAATAGCGTCTTCACGAGTAGAAGCCATTGCAGTTTCGCTGCTTACATAGGGACGCTTATAATCGTCGTCCGTGTGGGTTGCTGTTACAATAAAAACGCTCATCTTGTCTCCTGTCTAAAGTGGTAGCGGCAGTCGGACTCGAACCGACAAGGGCATAATGCCCGGCAGATTTTGAGTCTGCTGTGTATACCAATTCCACCATGCCGCCATAGTGCCCTCTCTATTATAACCCGGAGAGGTGCGGGTGTCAAGTAGTTTTATCTGGCAGGGGCGCAGGGAATCGAACCCTGATTACTGGTGCCAAAAACCAGTGTGTTTGCCGTTACACTACGCCCCAACAAAGTGGCGCACCAGAGAGGACTCGAACCTCTGACCCTCGGTTTAGAAGACCGATGCTCTATCCAACTGAGCTACTGGTGCAAAAGCCCCCTACAAAGCCGGGGGCGAGGCTTTTACCAATCAGGAGTTGGTGGTGGTGAAACGACCACGAATGTTGCTTCCAAAGAAGCGGCTGGAACTATCAGCGGAGATTAGTCCCTGATAGACGGACTGATCGACGCCCTGATAGGTATAGGTGCGACCGTCAGTGAAAATAACAGTTAGGGTGTTGGTGTTGCTGTCAAATGATGCCTCTCGTAGAAAGGTGCTGTTTAGTGATGTAGTGCTCATGTTTTTCCTTGTAGTTATGAGTGTTCCTTTTGAGGCAGGAACTTGCCTGTGTGGTGGGCCATGTAGGACTCGAACCTACAACCTGCGGATTAAGAGTCCGATGCACTACCAATTGTGCTAATGACCCAGAAGTGGTAGGGAGACTGGGACTTGAACCCAGAACCGACAGTTTATGAGACTGTTACTCTAACCAATTGAGTTATCTCCCCTTGTGTCCCTCTTATTATAACCGAGAGGGAGCGGCTTGTCAAGTCTTTTTTTTGCGTCGGGAGGTCGCTGTGTTCCTCCTTACCCCTCTATTGTAACCGGTCAGGGTCGGTCTGTCAAGGATTTTTATTCAGGAATCTCGGTGCCAAACTCGGGCGTTGAGAAAAACTCGATGGCATCCTGAAGCGCCAGCACGATAGCCTCGCGCTGATCCTCTGAGGGCAGGTCCATCGTGGAGAATCCCGGATCGTCCATCACGAGCGCGATGAAAGCATCGGTCAAGTTGTTTCGCAGTTCGTCGTTGGTCATCCTCTCTCCTTCCCTTGTAACGTAACCGGGTGATCGTCAGCCGTCAAGGATTTTCTTTCTCAAAGTTTTCTTGATGCCGGGATTGATGTGCTCAACGTGAGGCATCATGATCCTTCTAATGTAGTTTCGCCTGTAACGAGTGTTCCCATTAGAAGGATCGTTGATTGTTGGGACTTCCTTGCGGATACACCATAAGGTAAAGTCCCGCTTCTCTGTTGTAAGGAACGGACGAATGTAGTTGTCTCGTTCCTGTGGGATTAGATAAGGGTTACCATTGAGAGCAGTAAAGATCCAGTTCTCAACAACATCGTCAAGGTGGTGTGCTGTAACAATCTTTCTATCTGTGCTCTCGGCAAAAAAGGCATAGCGTTTCTCTCGCCACCAGTTTTCGTGGGAGACACCCTCGGGCATTTCTTCTTCGCACTTACCTACGATAAGGTCAAGGTCGTGCTTTTCACAATAGTCACGGACGAGTGCCTCTGCCTTTGGTGCGTAGGTTGTGCCGTGGTTGTAGTGTAGGACGTGAACATCGTGAGAACGACGAAGAAAATCCAACGCAGCCATAGAATCAATCCCGCCACTAACAGCGACGGCTACTTGCCTTGGGATCTTACCTGTAATGTGAATCATTCTTCTACCTTCTCCAAGTATATCGTATTGCTTGTTATTTTCTTTCTTCCGTTGTAAATGGTTGCAATAGTGACTTTACCATTGGCATTAAATGTATTCTCTATTTCAAATATTATCCATAAATTCCCCTTTGTGGGTCCTATCACCCTGAGTCCATCCCAAGCACGCGCGCTCAGTTTCACAAGATCGCCTACTTTCATTCTACTTTCTCCCAAGCCCAATGTAGAACACAGAATTCTTCGATCTGGTGTTCTTCTTCCACCATTGGATAAGTCTTCTTCATCCAAATGCGGATCTGTTCTTCTGTGATCTCAACAAGAGCGTCGCCGCCAGTAACGTGAGGTTCAGCGAAATGATAGACTTTCACTCTTCGTTCTCCTTTGCTTTTTTAATGGCGCTACGCGCTGCTGCGAGTGTTTCCTCTTTTCCCTCGGCAAGAATCTTCCATTCCCAACTATCGCCAAATCCAAAATCCAAAGTCTTGGTCTGGATTTTCCAAAAATAATCGGCAGAGTCATAGTATTTTGTAATCGTAGCAACACAGGAATCAAATTCTGCTCGCCAATGAGTAGTTTTTTGGTACTTCATTCTTCGCTCTCCCTATCAAGCAATCTATCATAAAACCTATTACAGCGCCACTCGGAGATCTCGTAAAGACCCTTGTAAGTCTTGATCGCTACCCAAGCGGGAATAAAGGTAGCAATTGCTCCGATTGCGAGTCCGAGAGTAAAAGAAAATAGATCAATCATTAGATTACCTCAAAGTCAGTGCCTACCCAAGCCTCAGCGTCCTCAAGTGGCTCGCCAAGGAAAGCAAGGATAGGATCTCCATCCTCGTCAAAATCAACAATAAGAGCCTTCATTCCGCCTCGGCGGTGCTGGACAAGATCTCCAATCTTCATTCTTCGTTCTCCTTACTCTTGTAATGTAGCACGGGAGGGTGCGGTCGTCAAGTCACGAAACGTCACAGGACTTTGAGGGAATAGCCGGGCTCTACCGAATCTTCCCTTGCTTCGGGCCAATAGACAGTAGCAATCAGCCACTTGTTAGGGTTCTGGTTAGGGTCAGTAGCAAAACGACGCTGCTTGCGCTCACGAACCTCCATAACAATCCCTCTACCGAGTTCCGGATTGTAAAGAGACTCTACGAGCGAACCTTCGTTCAGTTTATTCATCATAGTTACGATCCTTTAGGTTTTCCATTCGGTTGCAGAGTTCACACTTGTCGTCTTTCAGCCACCAAGTAAAGTGTCCGCAGTCCATCTTGGATGGACCGATTGGTCCTTCGATTTCGACGGCGTACATACAATTCTTCTTGGTGTGTTCTTCGTCGTAACAAACGCTGCAAATCTGCTGCTTGCGCTTCTTCTTCTTTGGCTTCTCGGGCACAACCTCAACAACTTCTTCCTCAACCTGAAGGTCGGGGCAAGTACGTCGGTTGTGTCCCGGCTGTCCGCAGTTTCCGCATTTACGCATTATGGTCTTCCCATTCCGCAGTTATGGTTGTCGATAGTCCAATAGACCCGCTTGATTCCAACGTGGTTCATAGCGGCAGAACACATAGGGCAGGGCTTTGAGAGTCTGAACCCGTGGTCCTTGCCGATGCGGGCAACATAGAGGGTTGCGCCTTCTGTAATGTTTCGGTCAATCCCAAGAATTGCGCCAAGTTCAGCGTGTAGCGTCGCAATGCCGTCGTGTTCGGTGCAGAAGCGAGAACCAAACGAAACCAGTCGGTTCTTGTTGCAACTTGTGTTGATTACGGAACCACCCTTTACGAGAATAGCGCCGTGCTTGTAATCTTCCTGCTCTGAACACAGAGCGACCTTGCGGGCGAGGTTAAAGTATCGCGCGTTACGTCCTCGATAATTCATAACGCGCTCGGTCAGCAGACCCGAATCGTATTCCTTCGGTGGGTTCGACATTGTTCCTCCTACATCTGTAATCTAACCGGGGGATCGCCTGCCGTCAAGGGGAAATCTCAAACGTTTTTGATCAAACTTGTGGGATGCCAGACTTCTCTGTTCTTATGCCACTTGCAGGGTCTATCTCCATAATCGGAGGGTGCCTTGAGCCACCTTACAAGTGAGAAGTCTGTCTTTAGTTTTGTAATCTTCGCGCCGAACTTCTGGTAAGAATAGGCTGTGTTGTAACTAAAGAACTGCTTGATTAGTTCGTCTTCTACGTTTGGTTTGTTTCTCTGGATCTGTTCTCGAATACCTTGAGTTGCGTCTGTTCGTAGAGTCCAAAGCATACTGAAGTTATTATCGCCGTGGAACATGTATTCTGGATGCTTGCGGTCATACAACTTATGCCAAGCGTCTACGAGATCGAACTCTGCATAAAAGTTCACATCTTTTACACGTTCTAAGACAAGTCCTTGTCCTTTGATGTTTCTCCTACTCATGCAGACAAGAGAGCCTGCGTCAATTCGTTTGGCCATTTAATCTCCTTTGGCTTTGCTGATTACGACGAAGCCGTCGTGAATCATGTGTAACATTTGGTGTAGGTTGTTGTCTATTCTCAACACAACAACGTTTAGTGGGTCGGTGCTTGAGACTTCTATAATGATTCCTTTTGCCCAGACAGCATCCACAGGGTAGATGCCGCCTGCGTCGTCTGCCTCAAACACACGATAATCAACAATCCATTTTACTAAGTCGCCGGGGTGGAGTTCTTGCACATAATAATTATGCTACTCGTCAGCAGAAAGAACTTTTGACAGTTCGTCAAATCCGCCGACAAGATCTTCTATGTATTCTGGGTCATGTGGTGGTCCAATCCAAGTAAGTTTTGTAATGATTGGATAAGTCTTCCATTTGAAGAGTTCCTTTTGCCACTCTCGATAATCCTTTGACCAATCCATCATTACCCAAGCGTAGTCAACGTCCTTTTCCATACATAGCGCCTGTGCTTTGAGGCAGTAGGGACAATCGGAGACTCCATAGATCATAAACATTACCAGTCTCCGTCGTAATCACTCTCGTCGTCCCACTCCCAAGCGAGCCCCTCGTCAAAGGGGTTCTCGCACTCCATGCCCTCATGCATGGAAACGAATGCGGTGTGGTCGTAGTCAGTCATCTGTCCTCCTGTGTTGTGTCAGTGACGTGTATAATCTAACCGAGGGATCACCTGCTGTCAAGCAGAGAAAGTTAACACCAAACTCAACTTGGCAATCCAAAGTAATTATTCAATTCATAGTTGATTTCTTGTAGTGAAAGCGCCTGAACATACGCAACATTGTTAAAGTGAACTGAGAAGTCAATAGCCTTCATTGCCTCTTTAACGTCTTGTCTTGGGATATCAAAGTACATGGTAGTTGTCTTTGCTTCATATTCTTGGTTTGGATCTAAGTCTTCACACTTACCACACGAATGTCCAAAGACAATCATCTGAAAGTTAGCGCCTGTGATTTTGTCGGGACGCTTTTGCATAACTTTTTCGTAAACTTCCTTCTCGAATTTTATTGTCTGGTCATCGACAACGTGATAAAGTTCTTCAGTTACCTTTCTGAATACCGCAACCTCTTTTTTCTTTGGCTGCATCTTAGAAACCAAACCGTGGTCTTTGACCTTAAACTTGGGACGCTTATGTTTTTCTCGCTTCCAAATCTGAAAGACCGTATTCAGAACATCCTTCTTTGATTCTTCTTCATCGTCTGATCTGTAAAAGCAGTTCTTTGGCAACTCAATGTCAGATACAAGATGAAAATTCTTGTTCAAACTGTTTTGGGTTGACCATTTTCTCCAAGACTTTGGGATCAAATAGCAAATGTATTCGCAATGACCTGCTGCGTGCTCAAAGAACTTCTTTGCTAATGAACTTGCCCTACCGAACGGCGGGTTTGTTATTGAAACCAAATCAGTCCTATCAAATTGAGTTTCAAGATAGTCTGCCTTCTTCACAAGAGGATGCTTTGGCTCAATGTCATAAGATAAGATGTTCTTGTCTTCAATACCAATACGATGAAAGCCTTTGATAAACTCTCCGGTTCCGCCGCAAGGCTCAAGAATAGTACGACCTGAAAGGTCGATGTACTTGCGAACCTCATCTAAGCAAAGATCAACAACCTCGGGGGTGGTGTAATATTGTTCCTTGCCAGTTGTTCTTGTGTTGGCATACGACTGCTTGTCTTTGTGCCCTGCTTTCACATTATTGGACATCAAATCAGATCTCCTTGCTGATCATTATGAATACATTCCCATTCAGAAAAATTATCTGTTCTAGTATTTTTAAGCAGCCGAACACCTCTGAGTTCATCGGTTCCAACGTGCTCAAGAACTTTATTGGTTGAATGCATAGTTAAACACTCAGCGTCCCATTCTTTTCTAGTTTTCCTCCAAATTCTAATGTGGTTTGGATAGAATCCAACTAGTGCAACTTCATCCCAGCCTTTCTGCTTTGGTCGCAATTGATTGAACCAAAGTTGCTCTTTAAGAAAGCCACGCTTTGTATATTCAAGATCTGCCTTAGAAGCCTTGACTTCCGATTTAATCCAACTATCTGATGAAGATTGCCTATACATGAGATCGCCTTGATCAGAAATTATAATAACTTCATAACCTAGACTTTCAAGGTATTTTTTGTACGCATTTGTGCCATGCGAACCTTTGGAATAATTATTATTCAAAAACCAGTTTTCATGTTTAGAGTCCGTCCATAATTCTGGTATTGTAGAGATGCTTGAATTTATCTCTTCTGTCATGTCAATGATCATTGTTCACTCCTTTAGTCTTGTTTTGAGTATCTTGGCTCGGTGACGACCGCCCTGTAGGACGACCACCACGTCACACTTAGAATATAACACGTTGCGTAGTGTTGTCAAGTCAGGATCGACCCATCCGTTCTCGGTCTGGAGCATCACACGACTCTGCCCTCGGTTTGCGAGACGGATCGCATCACGATAAGCGGCAGCCAACGACGAGTACACGCCGTGGAAGGTGTCGTCCCCGTCAAAGAGACAGTAGGTATAAATCTTGGTCATTTACCACACGCTTTACACCTCGATGCAAACTTCTTTCGCTTTTCTTTCATACCTATTTTTATTTTTTTAAAGTTCTCGACCCTATCCTTGACCACTTTGCCGTTGTGGAGTGCCTTGATGTGTGTGCCTGTGTAGGCACCGCAGAGAACGATTGCCTGCGAGGGCACATAGAAGATGTATTCGCCGGGGTGTGGCTTGTCTTCGTCTGTAATGTCGTAGAATTCCATTAATCGTCCAAGGTCATAGATTGGTCGTAGGCTTTGTACTTTAGTTTGGTTAGTGTGTCGAGGAGTTCGTTTCTTCTCAACAACTTGAAGGCAATGTTCTCGGGGCTGAATTCCATTTCCTCTGTTTCGAGCCCTGCTTGCCTCATAGAGCGGATTTTATTTTTGATCCTATCAACGTGTCGCATAACTTTTTCAAACTCGCCAGAGTTGAACAGACGCTCCACAGAGGCTATTTGTTGCTCTATGTCGGAAGCCTTTTTCTTGGCTGTCTCCAAGTCAATAGAGCGATCAATCTGTTCGGGGTGCTGAACCCACTCGTCGTTCATTACGGAGTAGATTCCAGAAGAAGAATGTTCTTCGTCTATGTCCTCAACGTAGAGTTCTACATCATAGCCCTTGATCTTTATGTTGTGTAGTTCGTTCCAGCGTAGGCGCTTGGAATCAAACATTTCTTTTACAAGATCTTTGTTATCGTCAATGTCTGTAAAGTCTACGACTATGTGTAGGTCTATGTCGGAATACTTTGACCAGTTGTAGTTTGCGAGAGAGCCTGTGAAGCGAACGTCTTTGATCTCAACAGGGAACGGAAGGTTATCAACAAAGTCCTCTGCGATCTCCATTAGACGCTCTTTGATGTGTGGCTTGAGTTCGTCACCATTCCAAAGGCGTGGCTCTAACTGATCGTTCATTGGGAAGCCTTCGGGATCAACCTCAAGGACTTCTTCAAAGCGATACTTATCAGTTCCGAAAGAAACCTTGCCTTTGTAGGGGTCGCTCGCAATCTGGCTTTTAATGCCTTGCTTGCCGGTGTACATCTTGCCGTTACGCTTGCGTTGGTTTTTCAACTGACGCTGCGCTGCGTTACCCATAATTTGTGATGGCTCTGGTCGCTTACGCTGGTCCACTTTCTTCTGGCTCATTCTTCTTTACCTCTCCTGTCGCAGTGTAAATAGTCTGTCGTCCGTCATCATAGGTGATAATTGTTCCGTTTGTTGGGTGGGAACTGACGTGAATCTTGATAAAGTCGTCAAAATTATCAAAGAAAGCAATGCTTCCTCTTGGTGCTGGCGTGAGCCAGTGGATAACAGTGTGTCCTGTTGCGAACACACAGCCTTCAATTACGACACCTTCACCAGAGATTCCTGTTTCGTCACTTTGACGACAAACGGTAAAGGTAGTCATGCCCTGCTGGGCTTTGTTGGTCAACTTCTTAGGCTTGAGGTTTTCTACCTCGGTGTTGACAGCCTCTGCTGTTTCTGACATTAGGCTTCTCCTGCTGGTTTTGCCTTCATTAGTTCATCAATAAAATAGTTGTCTAGTGCGTCTTGTAGCGCATTCTCGGATTCTATTTCATCTTCGCACATTTCCATTTGTTTTTCTTTGTGCTTCTCAACCATTAGTTCGATCACTTTTAGTCTCTCACGAATGGTTTTGAGGTTTACGTCAATCGTTTCTATTCTGCCCGTTACTTCTTCGTAGGGGCAATCTTTCTTCTTGTCGTCCATAGGGTTACTCCTTGAAAATTTCAGCCCAATCAATAGCCCAAGTGGGAACAATGATCACAAAGTTGTTTAGAATCTGGGTTCCTTCCTTTGTTCTTCCCACATCAAGAGCCATTACAATTCCGATTAGACTTCCCTTCTCGTCAAACACGCCAGATCCAGACGCGCCAGACCAAGCGTAAGATTGCAAGATTAAATAGTCAGGACCAGCCCCAGCGATAGTTCCTACCCATGTTGTCGGTCCCGTACTATTAGGATAACCCGTGTAGTAAGCCTTGTCAAGGATGTTGAAACTCTTTCTTGGGTTTGCTAATGCTCTTGGGATCTTGACTGCTTTTCTTGTCGGCATTTCCTCAACCTCGATCACGGCATAGTCAACTTTTCTATCTATGTAAAGCAAATCAATACAATTGACCTGAGAATCCAAGTAAGAGATCTTGATTCCTACGCACTCACCGATAATTCCGTGGGCGGAGGTCAAGACATAGAAGCGATTGTTGTAGGTTATGTAGGTTCCGCTCAAGGCAGAGAGCGCGAACACCTCTCCACCAAGCGAGAACACCTGAACGACCGATTCTGTTGATCTTGTAACGGCTTTCTTCTCATTGATTGTGTAGGAACTGGACATTCCTTCTGTTGTGTGAAAGCCTTTTGGCGAGACAGGAACATAGAACAAATGTGCTGCAAGCATCGCCCCCGTAAAGATTCCAGCCAACATGACTTTGAAGGCGGTGCTTAGTGATTTCATTCTGTTCTCCTAGACTTGGCGCTGGTAAGAAATGAACACTGGAACTTCCTCAACTCCTGCTTTGATTGCGTAGCGCAAATCATCCTCATTTCCAGTTATCTTTGCTCTCCCGTTCTTGCCGATCGCTAAGTAAATAGGATCGCGAGGTCCGTTTTTGATAAAGTTTTCATAACCTGCGTCAAAGTGGTGTCCGTGCTTGCGTGCCTCGCGACCGCATAGGTGCTCCAAGTCAGCCACCGGCATCATCACGCTGTAACGTGTTAGGTTGATGTTGGTTGGCTGGTCGTACATAACCCCACCCTCAACCCAGTCGTCAATTAGACCTTGGATTGTTGGTCTTGGTGTTGTTCTCGGAGCGGACGGACGCTGTGAATAAGCAGCGTAGTATTCCTCAAGCCTTTGCTTGCTGTTGGAAACCAAGTCGGCACGCTCAACTTTGTGAATGCGAATGTCCGAACTAATCTTGTGGATCTGTGGTAAGAGAACTTGCTTGACCCATTCGTTTCTTGGCGTCTGCCCTTGTAGAGCAAACTTTAGACGCTGTAAAGATACGGTTCTGTTGGCTTGTGTTCTCTTTGTTTCACCGACGGTTCTAACGGTCGTCACATCAGGGATCGCACGAACGATGTTGTGAATGTCGGTCATTTCATAGCCTTGACCGAGAGGGTAGGACATAACAAAGTCAATCTCGTAGAGACGAACGTCAAGTGGGTTTGCTCTCGCTTCCTCAACAGGGAGACTTGTGTCTGAACCTGTCCTCTGTTGATAGACTTCTTCTGCTTTCTTCACTTCTGCTCTAACGCCTCGCTCAAAGCCCTTGATCATTACATCAAAGTGGTTGTCATAGTATTCGATGTAAGGCCCAAGAACAGGGAAGGTGTTCTTGTCCATAATAATTGTAATCTTGTAATTGATGGAGGGTGGTGTTCCCTTGCCTGCTGGGGTTGTGGTGATGCCGATTTGGGCATCCTGCTCTATGATCTCGAATGCCTTGTCGAAAGTATCGTCTGGGATTTCTTTGTATTTTTCTCCAAAGTTCAGTTTCATCTGGTTTTTGGCGAAAGCCTGTGCTTGGCGGTCGTAGTTAAACACGGTGTCCAAGAACTCGCGTCTTAGTTCGTAGCCCCAGTAAGATCCATTGTGTTGCCTAAAGAGTGATCGGTTGAAGCCAACCTGTTTGAGTGCCTGCATTTGTTCTTCGGTTGCCTTGAACAAGACACCAGAGGCAAACAATTCTATTGTGCCTCTTTTTGCTTTAGTTGAGGATGCGACCGTAAAGTTGTTGAATTCTTCTTCAGCCCTATCGGCGTAGCCCTTAAGATCCGGGCGCTTTGCAAGTTTTCTTGAAACTAGAAGGTCTTCAATTGCGTCAAGCGAGTCGTCAAGATCATCTACCATCTCGTTGACGGTTTCATACCATTCTCCGAACGCTTCTGCGTCGGTGGCGTTCAAATTATCACCAGTCCAGTCGTCAAACAATCGACCAATGTCCCAAATAACAACGTAAGTACCAGAGCCCTTGGTCAATTGCTCGCGATCTTCTCTCATTAGGCTCGACATGTTATCGGCTCTAATGAATGCCTGAGTGTAGTTGTCTGCTTTGACCAAGTAAGCATAAGCCTGATGGTAATGATGCGCGTCTTTTATAATTTCGTTTCTATCTTCTTCCTTGAAGATCTCCATTATTGCTTCTTCTATCTCGTCAGCGAGGGCAAGGTCTGCGCTGTTTTCGGAGCCAACAGCAAAAAAAGTACGCATCGCTTCTTCAGACAAATCAAATGGGAGTTTGGAAGCAATAGAACTTACGCTGGCAGCCCACATAGGGGTGTCGCCATCATACCCGTCCATTGTGTCAATTGAAACACCATCAAAATCTACCTGCTGGAAATAATCTGATCTTTTCCAATCGTTCTCAAGGCGCTCTACTTCTTCTCTGAACTCTTCCATTCTTTTCTCGAATGAACCCTCGAAAGAAATACCGGTGTTCTCATCAAGCCATTGTCCGAGTTCTTCAAACTCTTCGGGCTCATTTGAATACTCGCCGGTTTCTGCTAACTTCTCAGCACCTGTAATCTCGATGAATGTCGCAATGTGATTCCATAGTTCTCGTGGTGGGCAAGTATTCTGGCGACCCTTGATTTGGTAGATGGTTTCGTCGTGCGCGTTGTAAGCAATAGTAACGTAAGACTTGGAGGATTTCTGTCCCGACTCTTTTTTGCGTAGTGAATAAAGTGTGCCCCGTTCATCAGTTCCGCAGTGACCCATTCTGTCGCCTTCCATTTTACACTGATAGGTGTCGAGGTCGTACCAGTAGGAGCCATCGTCAAATACGTGCATAATCTGATCTGGATCCTCACGAGTCTGCTGATAGTCAAAGCACACTTGTTCAGCCTCTATTTGATCACTCGGTGGGATTGACTTGATCATTTCGTAGTTGTTTGGGTTCTGGTTGAGAGTAATAATAACATTCTCAATGCGACTACTAAACCAGCGCCAAATTCTCATTTCAAGATTTTTGAGACCAAGTAAAGCCTGTCTGGCTTGCTCCTCGGAGAATCCTCCCTTCTTTACAGCCTTTACAAACTGACGCTTTGCCTTTGGCCATTTAGCAGCAGGCTGCGTTGTGTAAACAGAAATCAAATTAGTCAGGAGATTGTAACCGCCTTCTTCTGGCGGCTTCTGGAATGCTCTACCGCGTTCTTCGATTATCTTACCGGCGAGATATTCAAACCAACCATAACTGGAAAGTCTCTTTCCTTCAAGAGACTTCCAAGCATTACCAACCCACACGCGGCTTTTCTCACTTGCCTCTGGTAGTTTATCCTTGATCTCTTGTTGGATGTTTTCATCCAAACCTATGTCGGCTAGACCCTCTATTAGGATTTCTTCGTGTAAGTGCTTAAACCATTTATCAGTCGCAAAAGACATCTATTTTCTCCTGTTTCCCAATAAATAGTTTCTATCTTTGATAGTCGTCTTCTAATCTCACAACATCATCAAGATGTGGAGTGCTGACCTCCATTATCTCAACGTCGCTTTCGTTAGCGCCGAAACGATGGACCTGTAACGGATTGACGTGGAAAGACTGACCGGGCGTTAGTTTGGTGATTCCACCACTCCCGTCATAAATGTAGAGAGTGCCCGAGACTACATAAACAGTCTCCTCTTTCACTCTATGGAATTGTAACGATAGTCTGTGTCCTGCGTTGATGTGTAGGAGTTTGCCTACATAGTTTGGTGTTTCTGCCCAGATGACCTCATGTCCCCAAGGCTTTTCTACTTTTCTCATTTGAACCTCATTTGGATGTAGATAATTGTGGTCGCAAGTGCAACCGAAATCATGTTCTTCGGTGTGAAGAACTTTTCTCCCATGAAATACCAGAAAAGAACTGGCATTATAGCAAACGAGAGCGCAAAGATGTAGAATCTTGGAGCCCAGCCGCTCTGGAAGAATTCATAGGCATAGCGTAGCCCGTAAATGAAACATAGTGCTGACGGAATTGCTGTGCAAATCGCAATCCATAGTGTGTGTTCTCTTGCCCAATCCCAGACGAACTGAGAATAAGAACTAAACCATGTGATGCCTTGTCCGAGAATGAAAAGGCAGGTTGCGATTGCGAGTTTGTCATACATTGTGTAAGATTATTTCCTTAGCGTTTTGCTCGGTTGTTGTTCTGCCGTATTGATCAAGAAAAATTTTATCCCAATTTTTCATTTTACCTAAACGTGGATGATAGTTGTAAACAAAAATTGTTGGACTATGCACAAACTTTTTCAACATCTTTGTATGCTGAAAAGGTGACTCTTCAAGACCTACGACTTGCTCTGTACTTAGAACATCATAAAAGTAATTGCCACCACTAAACAAATTAAAATCAGAATTTGATAAGGTTTGATATTCTTCGTGTTGCTGTAAAAATACGGAATGAAAATTGCCTATCTTAAAAGTCTTTAACTCGTTCAAAGATATTGGATTATAGTTTTTCGTATCGAGTTCGCCGTGTGTGATCATTCCAATTGAAGAACATCTATTTAGAAGATAAAACAATGCGCTTCTAACAAATGGATCCTTGTAAGAATACCAGTTTGTCTTTAAGATATCAAAAGTATTTTCGTTGACAACAGGAAACATTTTGTCTGCTATCAGAGAAATTTTTTTTGAGTCTTTCATGGCGTAAGTCCAAAATTCATGGACCACAATACTCTTAGTACAACCAATAGCATATCTATCAGTTTCTGCAAGAGAGAACTCCAAAGCACCATCATAAAAAGGGTAAGTCTGGACGACGGAGCCTTTTGGAATCAATGTCTTTAGGGTTGAAAAACTATTAGTTTTGTTCTTCAGATTCTTGATTGGGCTTCGCATCAAACATTTCCTTGAACTTTGCTATTCTGTCCTCAAGCATTTCGATCTCTTCTGCTTCGCTTGGAGAATCTGGAACCTTTGGCTGTTCAGGTTGTGTCTTGAAGCGCACATAACCCTCAACGATATTCTGAATGTCGCCAAGCATTATGTCTATCTTGGCGAGTTTGCGACGCAGATCGTCTAACTTATCAAGGCCATCGGTTCCAAGTTTAAGAGTTGGTGTACCACCCACAGGTGCAAGAACATCGAGTTGCCTGATTGCATCACTAAATAGGCGGTTAACTTCATTAGGCAACTCATCGAGTTCAACAGAATACTGAATGTTTACTCTCTGTCCCATCTTATCCTCTCAGTAGTTGGCTGCGGGTCTGTAGTGCTGTCTCTACCGAGTTTGGATCTCCAATAACAACAATCTCTGTGCCTGTGGTTCCCTTATCAATAGTAATCTTGGAGAAGCGGTGCTCTTTGCTAAGACCCTCTGTAAGCATTCCCTGCTCGTTTAGATTCTTCATCTGGTGTTCTTCTCTCACCATAACGACGTGCTCTGGATTGACGAACACCTCTCGTAGTGAATAACGGCGACCGCTTGTTACTGCACCTGTTCCACACACCTCTGTAAGTTTAACTAGCATTCTCCACCTCCTTGTTGATTGGATAAATGTCTCTCATTTTTACCGACCAGACCTTGCCTTTGTAGTAGACCATTCCCCATGTTGGTTCTTTGGGGTTTCGATCCCAAAACAATGCCTTGACTGGCTTGTCTGTCTTGACATACTCTTTTAGATATTCTTCTGCATCCTGAAGCAAGAAAGCATCTTGCGGGATGTGAACTAAGTCTCCTCTTATCATCATGATACCTGAATAATCCCATAGTTGGTCGTGATAAGTGTGCCGGCGCACGACGCTGCGTTCTTCAGTGCCGACTTGGTTACTCTCACTGGATCTAAGATACCACGCTCGTAGAGGTTTGTCAAGGTGCCGTTGCGGAAATCATAGCCCATGTCGTTTGACTGGTCTAGAACATGCGCCAGCAGGAGGTCTTCGCTCTTGCCGCCGTTTCTACACATTTGACGGAAGGGCGCTTCACATGCCTTCTTTACGATCGCAATACCAATTGCCTGCTCTTCGTGGTCAGTTGTAACGACAAGAGAGTTGCTTGCTCGTAGCAGGGCTGTGCCTCCACCACCGATTACGCCTTCTTCCTGTGCAGAGCGGACTGCTTCAAGGGCGTCCTCAATGCGGTGCTTGCGTTCGGTCATCTCTACCTGTGTTGCACCACCAACATGAATCACAGCAACACCTGAAGATAGGCGAACAATGCGACCCTGAATGCGCTCGCACTCTGCAAAGTCGTCTGTGTTTGCAATCTCAGCCTTTAGACTCTCAATACGAGTCTCAACTGCTTCGTAGTCACAGTTACCGCCGACAAGAATGGTGCCGACCTTGGTGCTCTCAACAGACTTGGCCGTACCCAACTGATCAAGAGTTGCGGTCTGCAACTTCTGTCCTGACTCTCGGGTGATGAATGTTGCACCAGTCGAGATAGCAAGGTCAGACAAAAGATTGCGGCGTTCCTCACCATAGAATGGAGCCTTGATTCCTGCAATCTTTAGAGAGCCACGCATAGCGTTCATAATCATAGCAGCAAGTGCCTGACCCTCAATGTCTTCTGCAACAATGACGAGTGGGCGCGCTTCTCTTGCAACCAACTCAAGAATAGGAAGAATCTGCTCTACCTGTGTGATCTTGTAGTCTGTAACCATAACCAGCGGCTCTTCGTAGTGCATCACATTACGACGCTCGTCGTTGACAAATGCAGATGCACAGAAGCCAGCAGGGAAGCGGAAGCCCTCGGTCACGTCAATAGAAGTCTCCATAGAACGAGACTCTTCGATTGTGATAGAGCCGTCCTGACCTACCTTGTCCACAGCCATAGCAATGAGATCCCCAATAGTAGAATCGTTGTTGGCTGAAATAGTAGCGATGTGTTTGATGTCGTCAATGCTATTGACTGGTCGCGCCATCTCTGTAAGGTTGTTACAAATCTCTGATACTGTTGCATCTATTCCCCTCTGTAGTTCGATTGGAGAAACACCAGCAACAATGTGTCGCTGTGCTTCATTTAGGATTGCTCTCGCAAGGACGGTAGCAGTTGTTGTTCCGTCTCCAGCGCTTGTGTTTGTCTCGTTAGCAGCCTGACGGATAACCTGTGCGCCAGCGTTCTCAAACTCGTCGTCCAACTGAACGAACTGGGCTACTGTTACTCCGTCCTTTGTTGCGAAAGCAGACTTATCGTGCTCTTTTAGAAGAACCGTTCTGCCCTTTGGTCCGAGAGTAGAAGAAACATAATCAGCAAGTGTGTTTGCTCCGTTTAGAATCTTCTGTCGTAGTTCTTCGTTGTTTGCGAATACCATCTTGTTTGTCATTTTAACCTCGTGAAATAATGAAAACTTCGTTTGACTTCTTGCTCTTGTTCATTCCGTAAGCCCACTCTGCCGGAATAATCTCATAGTCAGAGTAGTGTTCGCGAATAAACTCACAATCATTATAACATAATAACCAGTTCTGGCGATTTGTCAAGAGGGAATGTAAAAGTTTATGATCAAATCCCTCGTGCATGTCTCCGTTCTTTCCATATAACTTGCTCTTCTCCTCCAAAAAGTAAGGAGGGTCAAGATAAAGGAAACAATTTTTGTGCTGCTCTATGGACTCCTCAAAGCCCAGAAAGCCTACTTTTAGGTTGGGTGCGTCAAAGTTAGCCAGCCTTTTGATGCTGTTCTCGTTGAAGCGTCCGTCGGCTGCTTGCTGGGAAAAACCACCTGATAGTGTTGCGCCAGAGAACGAAGAACGATTGATCGCAAAGTAAGCGGCAGCAAGTTCTACGCTCTTGCCCTGCGTTGGATCGTAGCCTCGCAAGAGCATTCGTAAAGCCTTGAATGTTTCTTTGTCTAATGGATGTAACTTCTTTACCTGCGCTACAAGATAATCTTTATCTGTCAGCAGACAATTCCAAAAGTTGTAGAGAGGATAGAACGCATCATAAGCATAGACGGCTCTATCTTTGGAGAGCACCAACTCTAACGACCCACCGCCCAAGAATGGGGAACAAATGTCCCCCTCTGGAATGTGGGGGAGTAGGTGCTTTATTGCGCGTGTTTTTCCACCGGGATAACGTAGTGGTGATTTCAAGTTTCCTCCAAGTATTGTTTTATTTTACCACGGATCGCCTGACAATTTCAATGAAGATGCGAGTTTTTGATCAGCGTATTTAAATCTAATTTTCATAATTTTGGTGCCGTTTACGCTTTTTATTCCAATGCTATTGGTACCAACTGGTACAATCTCGACATCTTCTCCCATCAATGATTTGTATTTTTCATTGTTGATCGGATCCATAATCATTGCACCATATGACTTTCCGGGCATACCGTAACCCGTTGATTGTACATAATACGGATATACTGTAGGAGATGCATCGAGCCAGTGAGTATACAAGTGTGCTCTTAACTCTGCCACCGGTAATTCCTTTAATCTTTCTAAGAGTATATCTCTAAGTTGATTTACTATTTGATCGGCGTGTTTTTCTGCTGCTATTCTGATGTCTTTGTTTTCAGGTGCTCTTAGAAACTTTTTTCTTGTTGCGGCAGTTTGGCTGAGTTTATTGGTAACAATAAAATTTTCGACACTTTTATTAATTTTGTCGATATTCAAACCTAATTCTTCAACAAGCCACCCAACACCATGATTTTTAAATCCAATTTTTTGTTTTGTTTTTGTTGACTTTGCAGATATACCAAGATATTCTGTGCCGTTTATTTCGTACAAAATGTCAGAGGGGTTTCCTAATTCGGCTGCGGGTACAGCAGAAACCAAAACATTTGGTCGAGCAGTCCACCATACCTTTGTTATTTCACCCTCAAAGCCATTTTCTTGCCGCCAATCTTCAATTTCTTCAAACATTTTAATTGCGCGCTGACTTTGTATTTCAAGTTCTGCTGATTTTTGTGCAGCAGTTAGTTGTGTTTTTCTCTGATTGATCGTTTGAAAAGCCTCTTCGTAGTTGATAAATTTTGATGTATCACCACCTAGAGAATCGGATGCTATAAGTGCCAATAGAATTTCATTTACGTCAGCCCCAAGTGTATTTCGAGATTCACCCAAAACTCCCTCCATAATTTCAAGAATTGTTAACAAACTATCAGACATAACTTAACCTCACATTATCTCGTCGGCAAGACCATACTTCACTGCCTCTTCAGCAGAGAGATAGATGTTTACCTTTTCACTAAGTAGTTTCTCCAACTTCTTACGTGTGAACTTGGTGTTCTCAACCATAGCAGTGATGTAGTCGTCCTGTAGTTGCTGGATAGCCTCAAGTTCGTTTGTGAGGTTAGGTAGGATTCCAAAGTTACCTGCTGCAACGTTGTGAATCATTACGCGGCAGTTCTTGCCAATCTTGCGCTTGCCCTTGGTTCCCGCTGCGAGGAGTAGGGTGCCTGCGGACATAACCTTGCCAACACCGATGGTGTGGATTTCAGTTTCCTCCATGACCTGCTGCATAACGTCATACATTGCAAACATGTCATCAGCAGAACCGCCATAGGTGTTGATGTAGAATTCAACAGGCTTACTTTCTTCCTTTTCCTTGTCTCTCAACTTGTTAGTCTCGTTGAGGTAAAGTAGAGCCTGTGTTAGTTCAGCAATCTTCTCGTCTTCAACGTTGGAGTAGAGTCCGATTACTCTTAGTTCCGGCTCTGGACCTCCACCTAGCATTTCGGCTAGATTCACGACTTTTGGTTCTGCTTGCGCTTCTGCGTTTGGAGAAGGTAGTAGCTTCTCAACAATCTTTCCAATAATCTGCTTAATCATGATTCTGCTCCTTTTCTAAATAGAATCGCTAGTTCTCTGTTCTTTTCTAAAAACCTCATGGCTGAACGCCAATCTGTATAGGGTGCGATCTCCTTGAAGATTCCGCTGTGTGCGTTGACCAAGAACTTGATTGAATCTTCTTTGAAGTTATTCATAATCTTCTCTTGGTTCTCCTTCTCTAACTTGTAAACCTTATCGTCGGGTTCTACGCCCGACTTTCTAAGGGCGTCTAATTTAACTAGGTTCGCGTAACTGTAATTCTCTATGCACTTGGCTAAAATAGATAACCCAATAACGCTGGAGGCTTTGACGATCAAGATCGTTGTTGAGCCTGACGCCCTGACGGAGAGCAAGAACCCAAATGTAAGTCCAAGCCCGAAGCATAAAATTCCTAATGCAATGTACCAAACCATAAGTCCCTCCATAAAAATAACCACCTAGGATGGTTGCCTAGATGGTTATTATAACGGCTCAGGAGAATGCTGTCAAGTTATTATTTTGAAGCCAAGCGACGGAAGATACGTTCGGCTAACTTGGTCGCCACATCTTCCTGCTTCTTCTCACGGAGTAGGCGGGCAGCCACGCGGCGAGCGACTTCTTGTACAATTTCTTCGTCACTTTCCATCATTGGTTCATCTGCCTCATCTTCGTCACCCATTTCCATTGGGGCTTCGGGAGCGGCGTCAGCCATTTCTAGATCACCACCTTCATCGGCGTCAACTTCACCCCCCATTTCCATCTCTTCTTCGCCACCAACCTCAACATCGGCGTCAAGACCAAGTAGGTCAGCAAGTTTGTCAACGATGTCAGCAAACTGCTCTTCTTTACCACCGTCTGCGTCCATGCCACCCATATCCATGTCCATGTCGCCTGCGGGTTCTTCAGCGCCCATATCCATTTCCATTTCTTCGCCGCCCTCGGGGGCTGGCATTTCTGGGGCGGGCGCTTCTTCGTCTTCAGCCTCCTGCATGTAATCGCGCATTCCGGGTTCGTCTTCTTCTTCCTCATCATCCCTCATACCGGGGACTGGTAGTTCGCCGCCCATGCCCATTTCTTGTAGGGGCTTGATGTTCGCCAATTTCATAAACTGACGGATTTCTGATTCTGATAGTAGTGTCTTGCGAGCCATTGTTTTAATTCTCCTTAAAAACTCAATGTTAAATAGTCTACGTCACCAGAAGAAGCCAATAATTCTTCTCCGTCAGGCAAACGTTTCTGTAGTTTAATTAGTGCCTTACTTTCTATTTGTTTTATTCTCGCGAAAGAAAGTCCTTCGCGTTTTGCTATTTCCCTGAGAGTCATAGGTCCATTTTCATGGATCGAGATCAGGGAACAATTAAATTCGTCTTCATAGTCAATGTGAAATTTACATTTGTCTGCTGGGCAACATTCCCTGTCTTTAAGGCACTGCTGCGAGCATACTAGTAAGTCTTCTTTATTCATAGGTCTGGAAACTCCTGTGCGATTAGATCAAATAGGTTTTCTTTGTCGGCATCATCTAGGAGTCCCCAGTCTTCTAACTTTTCTTCTCCTTTCTTTCTCAGTTTGAGCGATTTGGTAAAGCGTTTGCGGCTTAGGATCTTATGCTCTACAACATAATTGTCCAAGAAAGCCATTAGATTTGGGTCTTCCTCAATGACGCCATCGATCACGGCACGGAAGAACTGAGACACCCTTATCTTGTTGTGTCTCAGCCTTATGATTAGTCGTGCGTGATCGTCGTCATAGACCCAAAAACGAATTGACTTTACGTCTTCTCCGTAGTTTGGATCGTCAGACATTTCACACACTCCTATTCAGAATGTGTGTTCTGCTTTCGCCAAGACCTGCGGAGGTCTGACGAACAAACTTGGCTCTATGTTGTAGTTCATGGATAGAGCGACAACCAGAGTAGGACAACCCAGAACGAATGCCTCGCTCAAGGTCTTCAAGAACGTTCTTTACCTTGCCTCGGTAGGGAACAGTAGCGGAGACACCTTCAAACGAAGAGTAGCGTCCTCTCCAATCCATTTGCGCCTCCTTGGACGCCATTCCTCGGTAGGTTTTAAATTTACGACCTGTTCCGTCTACAAGGGTTTCTCCGGGTGTCTCGCGCGTTCCAGATAGCAAGGAACCCAACATTACAGCGTCTGCGCCAGCAGCGAGAGCCTTTACAATGTCGCCAGAGTTGCGAATGCCTCCGTCGGCAATGATAGTAACGTCGCGGTCTGTGCGAGAACAATCAAAGATCGTCTGCAAGCCGGGGTGTCCGTGTCCTGTCTGGATTCTGGTAGAACAGATAGAGCCACCACCAATGTTGCATCGAACGGAGTCTGCTCCCCAGTCTGCGAGGTCGTTTACGCCTTCGAGGGTTGCTACGTTGCCTGCCATGATGTGGATTTGGGAACCCAATTCATAACGCAAATTTTTCAAGGCTTCTCGCATCTTGACGTGGTGGCCATGAGCAACGTCAACGCAAACAAATGTTGCGCCTGCCTTTACGCCCTCTTCAGCACGATCAAGGTAATCGTTATCAATGCCAACAGCGAATCCGATGTTGGCTACGCCGCTACTTTTGGCAGCACGAATCATTTCGGTTTGCTGCCCGATTGTGTTGTAGCGGTGTAGAACACCAGCACTGCTTGCATGGTGCATTGCTTCTGCCATCATTACCTCGGAAATAGTATCCATCGGTGAAGCAAAGATGGGTAGTCCGAGTTCTAGTCCGTTCCCCAGATTAGAAGAGATATCCACTTCAGATCGAGAGCGGATATCGGAGTATTGTGGTAAGAGTAAAACGTCGTCATAGGTTAATGCTGTCTCCATTGTTAGTTCCTATTGTTGTCAATAAACTTGCGGATTCCGGTTGGGTGGAACCACATTTCTTTATGCGGTTGCGGCGGGTCTTCCATGAAACGCACACGAGGACGCATACCTCCGGTGCGGACATAACAAATGGAAGGAACTCCACTAAATCCCCACTTCTTTTCTAGACCCTCGCCGTCTTCCATGTTGAATGCATAGAAGTGAACATCACCATATTCATCGGAAATGTCTACGAACTGCGGCTTTAGAGCGTGACATAGGTGACAATTGGAGCCATAGAGTTTAATTACGACTTCGTGTTCACCTGTCACTCCGCCACCTAGGATTTGGTCTAGGTTTTTTCGATTGATTCTGCTAACTGCCATTTTCTATCCTCTCGATTAGTCGGTCAAGATACCAACGGGCTTTCTTGAGGTCTTCAAGGGGATCTGCCTTGTGTTGGTGTCTCGCAACATACTTTACCACGTTACCGGCATTGAAGTCAAGTTTCCAATCATCGATTGCGTCAATTACTTCAATCTTTCCGGTGTTGTAATGTGAGGGGTGATTGACGGCTTCGCGTCGTGCTAGACCTTCAAGTCCTGTTAGGTTGTCGGAGAACTCGTCATCGTGAGAGCCCTGCGAATCAAATAGGTCAATCATCTGTGTTGGTGTGGGCATCAATTACCTCCTGTGCTTTATTGATGCAATCTGGGCAAAATAGGGTTACCTGCGTTGGATTTTCCCGTACAACTACTCGCCATGTGAGCGCATGTTCCTTGGATTTGGGGTCAAATGCGGCGTTACATGCTGAGCAGTTGTCCGGTCTGTGGCTAAAGGTGGAAATTTTTTGGGCGAGTTTTTCGTTGCCTTTATTCTTCTTCTTGAGCCGTCGCCGTTGTGCCCTATTCATGGTCGCTCCATTCCTGTGATGCGGGGTCCGTCAAATGCGGACGGACGAAAAACCACCACTGCTGATGGGAATGGTGCGCTATTCGTCTCATCACCAAATTTGATGCGTCCTCGAACAAAGCGAATCTCGTCTGCCTTCATCACGTACTCGTGCCAGTATGCAGTATCAGTACGGGCGGGGATAAGCATAACAACCATTGTGTTTTCCTTAAGTCCCTCTTCGTATGACTTCTTGACCCAATCCTTTAGTCCGCGACCATAAGGTGGGTTGAGAAATACTCGATGACCAGACCAATCCTGTGATAAGGAATCATCTGCCTGAGTGTAATACTTTGCGACCTTGTAGTTGTCGTCTGATGCAGCAGCGTCTAGAGTAAATGGACCATAGATGCTGTTTAGTTTGTCAAAGATGGACTGCGGAGTAGCCCACTCGTTTGACTTTGAACTAAACATGACTTCTCGTGTATTCTTATCCACCTGTACTCCCTAGGGCTCCTGAGCCTCGTTCTGAAATAGTGATTGGGTGACGCTCGTCGTAAAGTATTCCGTCTACTTCCTCAAATGCACGGAAGTGGACTACTGGAATCATTACCAATTGAGCAATCTTGTCTCCGTGCTTGATGTCCTGACTACGATGCCCAACGTTGTGAAGATTGATGAAGACCTCTCCGTCGTAACCAGAGTCAACGACGTGGGCTCCAACAACAAGACCACGCTTGGCTGCTACACTTGAGCGGTTCATAACCTGTAGCATGTAGCCGTGTGGAATGCCAAACTTCAGCCCTGTTGGGATTAGGACAGAATGTCCGGGCAGAATAACCTTGAAGTCATCCTTTCCTCCGAGGAAAGCATAGATGTCAAGACCAGCATCCGAGGGGTTCGAGCGAGTTGGATGCTGCACGTCGCTGTAAAGGCGATGATACTCAATAATCATGGGTTCTCCGTATCTTCGCCCGAAAGCGCCTTGTAGTTGTCGTAAACCTCATCAATGTCAATCTTACCCTTGAACAGACGGTAAGCCTTCACAGCCGCACGGATCTCGTCGGTGTTCAGCCAGCCCTGCTCACGATACTCGGTACGCAGTTCGCGCTTCTGCTCCTTGTAAGGCTCCATGGCCTCTTCAATTGCTACGAGTGAACGGATGTACTCCATGACGTAGCGCTTCTTCTCTTCGGTTGATGTAGACATGCTGTCCTCCTTGTTATGTTTGTAATGTAACTCGTCACGCTGCCGCTGTCAAGCGCTCAGCGTCGTTTTTTTTAAGCCCGAACAGGGCGAGTTCCTTCATCTTCGCCTCGATCATAACGTCGAGGTCGTAGCCGTAGTCGTCAACTGGTCCGTTGACGAAATCTGAGTGGGCATGTGGGCGAATCTTGGAGTCGCGCTTTTCTTCAGCACGGGACTCGGAGTAGTGGACTACCGGCTTGATGTCTCCCCACGTCGAGATTGCAATTTCCAAGGCTTCTTTTTCTGTAAGACCGCCAGTGCAAAAACCGTGATGATGATAATCAAAAACAATCGGAATACCAGTCCTGTTGTAAACTCCCTCATAGAGTTCGATAGTCGAGTAAAGTGATTCACGGTCGTCATTCTCCACGGTTAGACGAGACTTCACGCTATCTGGTAGTCTCTCAAAGTTACGAGCAAATGTATCGAGGGCTACGGGCTTGTTGCCGTAGGCTGCGCCGACATGAATGTTAATCTTTGCGTAGTGATCTCGGGGCAAGCCAAGCATGTCGAAGAACTCTCCGTGAATCTCCAAGTCTCTCAAGGTGTTCTGAAACACCTTCTCATTTGGAGAAGCCAGCTTGTTGAATGGTCCGGGGTGAGAAGTAAGACGAATACCATGTTCCCGTGCATAGTTGCCTGCCTTCTCACAAGCCTCGAAGATTGCTTCATAGTCGGGCATGTCGTGGAGTTGGTACTCTGACGCCCAAGGAAAAACGTTGGAGGACAGACGGAAGAACTTGATCCCGTGCTCAACATTCCATTCAAGGATCTTTTGGAGATCGAGTACGTTTAGGAGAGACAAGGAGGATGCATACTCGATCCCCTTCTCTTCAAAAGTTCTCTTGATCATGGAGCGATTAGTAGTGATTCTATCTTGCTTTTTACCACCATAATCCTGCGGGTTTGACAACTGCATGTTGATACATGCGTAGCCGTAGTTCTTGCTCATCTGTCCTCCAACGTTATAGATAATGTAACCGGTCAGGCGGCTGCTGTCAAGGGATTTTCTTCGTGGATCGTGTGAGGGTTGTCAGAGAAATAGATCTTCTCGATCCCTAGTCTCCGACTGAACTCGTCCGTGAGGTGCTTGCGGAAGTGACGCTCGCCGTGAAGGCGGCGCTCTGTGGTTCCCCAAGTGTCGATCTCGCGTAGAACGTCCATCTTGTTGACTACAAGGCGGTTCACGCCATTCATGTCAATTGCCTGACGCACTTCCCTTGTGTTGATCCAGTTACACTGACGGACGCGACCTGTCGTAGCACCAAACTCAGCACCAACCTGCTGAATCTGATCAAACACAGCGTCGTCGGGCTGGAACTTACGCTTTCCAACATAAGTCTCGTAAGCCTTGATAATGCCCCAGACATTGCGGATAGAGCGTGGGTTGATTCCGTTTTGGAGGGCTGCTGCTGTTCCTGTGTGTGAAGACGTTACATAAGGGTAGTCACCCCAGTCTGGGTCAAGCCAGAAGCCCTGTGCCCCCTCCATTAGGATTACAGAGTCTCCAGAAAGTTCCTCATAAATGTCGATAATGAAGGAATGAAGTTCGGGAATCTCACCAGCACGTACCCCACGGCGAGCATACTTATCCCTGTAAGCGGGTCCATTTCCCGTCTTAGTGGTTCCAATTCGTTCATCTGTTCCGTCCTGCGCCTTGTGTAGCGAAGTGATAATGTGTGCGTTTTCCGCAATCTTTAGGTGATCTCGGACGTTGATGCCGTGAGACTCAAGATACTCTATTTCTTCAAAGAGTTTGACTGGATCGACCACGCAGCCGTTACCAATAACGGATGTAACACCAAAGAACACGCCAGCAGGAATGTGATGGGTAACCAACTTAACGCCGTCGTGATAGATTGTGTGTCCAGCATTGCATCCCCCATTGAAGCGAACGCAGTGTGTGTATTCGCCACTCTTAAGTAGGTGGTGGGCGACCTTTCCTTTACCTTCGTCTCCGTGCTGAAGACCAATAACAATGTCGGTAATCAAGTTTCCTCCTTGTTTCTGAACTTGTACCAATACTTTAACATGGGAACGGAACTGATGCAACTAAAAAGTGCCATCCATTCTCCGTGGCAGTTGAGCAGATGCTCCATTTAAGACCTCTAAATCTGGAAAAATTGCCTCAAAAAATTTTTGACGATCTTTGCTTTTTCATCTTCACTTTCGGCTTCAGAAAAAACATAATCATAAGTGCTCTTCTTAGATTTTATCTGTTTATCAAGCTCTTTAGTTCGTTCTTTCATCCAGCGAATTTGTTCTATAATGTTGTCGGGAATTCGCACATCAAATTTTTCAGACATGTCAAGGAGTATAAAGTAATCGCCATCATCAAGCGCTCGCTTGGCTTCCTTGAACATAGATAATCTAACCTGTCGCTCTTCATCTGTCAAGCCAAAAGAGCGGTCTGGGTGAAGATTTAGCGCTAACTTCTTGAATAGTTCCTTGAAGGTCGAGTGTATTTCATCTTCTTCTTTTTGTTCCTGAATCTCAGAAACAATCAGCTTTTCTTTTCGAGGATCTCGGGGCGGGACAGGTAGCGCTCCTTTTTCTTGATTAAGTTTTTGTAAATCTATGTCGTTTTCTGAGCAGTAGTTTTCAAGAAACATTTGAAAATCAACCGCATGTGCTTCACATGTTTCTATAACAAGATTTAGTTCTTCATGCTTGAACTTCGTTTCGTTTAGTGCTCTCTTCCACTTTAACAAATCTGTTACTCTCAAAGCAAAAACCTCCCACCATAAATAGGTGGGAGGCTGACACTAACCTTTGCCCTGACCGCGATACTTCTTCTTGTAGCCCTTATTACCACCATGTGGTCCCGGTTGCTTGCGCTTTGTTAGAGCACTCTTGCCAATACTGGTCTTTTTCTTGGGTGCTTTGTTGTGTGTCTTCTTCTGTGCCATGCTTTACTCCTTATTGTTAGCCTAGCAATCTAAAGTTTCTGTAGAGAGACCTCGTTGAGAAACCCCATTTTGGATCGTAATCCAGTCGCGACATGTAGGGGCGGTTGATCTGAATGCTATCCTTCTTTGGATCAATGCCCCAACACTTAATCTTTTCTGTCTCGTTGTTTGAGTCAATAACCTCAACAATCCAGAAGTCCTTGCCCTTCTTTGTCTTTCTCGGAACAACCTTGCGTGGGATAAACCAGCAGATCTGTAGTTCCTCGTCAAACTCGGAAATGGGTGGAATGTACTTGTCCTTCAGTTTCTGGATAGTCTCGGGACTAATGACCAAGTTCATTGGGAACACGCCAGTCAATTCAGTCTTAAACTGGATGATCTCTTCCTCTGAGAAGTCGCCTTCTGGTCTGTAGAGATCAATGTTGTCGTGGAACTTCTTCTTGGTCTTCGGACGATCAATCACGGACGCACACCAGAAGTGCTTGCGACCTGTGAAGCGGTCGTCAATTAGACTATCCATTGCTCCTGCCCTACAGAGGGCGTCAAGTGCCTTCTTGTTTAGTTTAGCATACTTTACCTCTTCTCGGAACAAGAAATCCTCAATGTCCGTGAATGGGCGATTATCAAGCACCTGCTCCATTGCAGACTCACCAAAGCCCTTGATGCTTGTGAGGGGCTGGATAAGAGTCTTGCCGTCGCTAGTAATCTCCCAAGTCCTACCGGATGTGTTCACGTCTACGGGCGCAATCTTGTAGCCAAGAGACTTAGCAATGTTGATTGCGTTCTCCTTCTTGCTCTCGGGCTCTTTGTCGAGGAAAGCAGCAAGCCACTCTGCCTCGAAGTAAGTTAGGAGCCAAGCGCACTGATAAGAAATGATAGAGTAGGAAACAGCGTGGGATTTGTTGAAACCATAGCCAGAGAAGTATTCAAACTTCTCCCATAGACCCTGTGCTTCACTTCTAGCGATGCCCTTCTCCACACAACCATCAATGAACTTCTTGTGGATCGCATCCTTGACCTCAAAACCCTTTCCGGTTCCCTTCTTAGTTAGGAGTTTGCGGAGCAAGTTACCCTCGTCAAGAGTCAAATCCTTACCAAGTGCGTGAGCAATCTTGGCGATTTGTTCCTGAAAGATCAAGAAACCAAACGTTTCTTCGGTGATCTCCTGCACCTCTGGTGTGAGATACTTGATGTACTGAGGGCTTTCCTTGGCGTCAATGTAATCCTCGTGGACGTTAGCCGATAGAGGACCGGGACGATAGATGGAAGTGATAGCGGAAACATCAATGATGTTGTTTGGCTTTACTCGCTCTGCGAAGTTCTGCGCTCCGTCCTCGGTGAACTGGAAAGTGCCTACGAAGTTGCCCTTATGGAAAACATTTTTGTAGACTCTCGCGTCATCGAGGTTGATAACGTCAGGGTGAAGGTTGTTGTCGTAGAAGTCCTTGACCTGCTTGAATGTTGGTTCTGCAATGCCGTGGTGGCGCTTGAGAATCAACTCAATAGCAGTCTCCATCATAGCAAGGGTCGAGAGACCAAGAAGATCGAACTTGATGAAGCCCATTGGTTCAAGATGGCGAACGTTCTGTCCCTCGGACCAAGGCGTCTGACGAACGCCCTTGGAGTTGATAAGGGGCATGTTCTTGTCTAGATCCTCGGCAATCACAACACCGCCAGCGTGACGAGACGCAGAGCGAACCTGACCGACGAGAGCACGGACGTGTGTCTTGACGTGAGGATACTTGCTCAAGAATCCCTTGAGAGAACTTGAGAACTCAAGCACCTCTTCCCAAGTTGGGGTGTACATTCCTGCCTTGATGCCGTGCTTCTGCTTGGCGAGAGGCGTTGCCTCCTTAATCATAGCGTTGGTTACGAGATTGACCTCGCTGAAAGGAATCTGATAGAGTTTGGAAATGTCCTTGATAAGAGACTTCAACTGGAGAGTGTTCCAGTTAGAGATTGGAGCAACACATTCCTCACCCCACAACTCAATCAACTTGTCCTTCAGTTCCATTGGGCGACTAATGTCATAATCAATGTCTGGGTAATCCTTGGCGTCAGAACGTAGGAATCGTGAGAATAGAAGGTCGTACTTGATTGGATCGACCTGTGTGATCCCAAGAGCATAGGCAACAAGTGAACCAGCGGCAGAACCACGACCGGGACCTGCAAGCATCATTGTGTCTGTAACGTCTACGATTGCCTTCATAGTCAAGAAATACTTTGAGAAGCCTCGGTCGTCAATGACGTGGAGTTCTTCTTTTAGTCTCGCAAGGTACTGCTTGTTGTCGGCAAGACCCAACTTACGCAGACCTTCAAGTGAGAAGTTGATTAGCGCCTCAGTTGCGGTGTGTCCTGCGGGCACAACGAATGAAGGAAGGCGAACAGTGTTATCTGGAAGGAAGTTCTCAATGCGATCAAACGCGATTCGGTGTGTCTCTTCAATAGAACGCAACACAAGGTCGTCATCGTAGTCAGTATTACACAACTTAGAGTAGTGCCTGTAGGACTCCCACATCTCGTCACCATTCTTGGGATAGAGTTCGTAACCAATCTCGTCAACAGAGACAGGCAGATCGCTCTCGGTGTCTGCCCACTGCGGGCGACCCTTACCAAGCCAACCCAAGCGCTTGTAGAGTTCTCGGTCCTTCCAAGCATCACGATTGGGGTAGTGCGAGTCTGCGGTCGAGATCACCTTTACACCAAACTCGTCACAAACCTGAATAACAAACTTGTTTAGTTCGTGCTGCTCTGGGACATTGTTCCACTGAATCTCGCCGTGCCAGCGATCACCAAAGATGTCCACCATCTGGCGGGTTGTCTCTCGCATAGCCTCAAGCACAGCCTCTGGTCCTTCCTCTCGGTTCTCCCAGTAGTTACCAGCATAGACGCCGCCAAGGCAAGCGGAGGAAGCAATAATGCCCTCGCTGTGATCCTTGAGCATCTTGTAGTCCATTCGAGGATAACGATAGAAGTTCTCGTCCTTGTAACTCTCGGACACAAGTTTGAAGAGGTTGTTTAGTCCCTTCTGGTTCTGAGCAAGAAGAACGAGATGGCGACGGCGGCGTAGAATGTTGCTGCTTTTGCCCTTGCTCGCGCCTTCGTCTTCAACAGAGGCAGCAGAAGCACCAGACTTCTTGGCTTCGCGTGCCTTCTTCTTATCCTGCATTGCCTGCTCGTATTCATCCTTCCATTCATCAATAGATGGAATGAAGTAAGCCTCGCAACCAAAGATAGGCTTGAAGTCCTTGCCTTCTGCCTTCATCTTCTTAGCGTGTAGCACCTGATAAGACAGACCATTCATGTTCCCGTGGTCGGTCAGAGCAAGCGCATCAGACCCGTTGGAGTAAGCGAACTCCATGTGGTCCTGTGGGAAGCCGAGCCCATCAAAGATAGACCCAGCGACGCTGTGGGCGTGTAGCCCAACAAACTTGATTTTACTTTCTTTTCTTTCCATTATTTTGCCTCCGATAGTAGTTTGAGAATCCGATAATTGTGTTTACTAATCACGCCTTTTCTTGTGGGAGTGTCGGTGGTTAGCCACCTGATGGTGTTAGTCCCGAACTCATCAAAAGAGAGAACTACACCAAAGCACCAAGGGTAGTCCCTGTGTCTTACCAGATCACCGACTCTCATTACAATCCCTCCTTACCCCTCTAATCTAACGGGTGATCGCCCTCCTGTCAAGGGCAGAGCCGAAGAATAAATAGTGAGGGCAGCACCCAAAACGAGCGCTGCCCTCGGAAAGAATTTGGTTATTTTAGTTAGCGTTTGCTTGGTTGACAAAAAGGCACTCTTCTGCCTCAATCAACTTGTCTTCTGCTCTGTCTACAACTTTGTTCAACTGGTCTAGGTGAAACTCTGCTGAGTCAAGGTTCTTTCTGTCGATTGACTCTAGAACTAGATTGTACTCAGTTCCAGCAGATTGTCCTAGCATGTGGATAGCACTTACGCTAGAGTCTACGCACTTGTAGGAGTTCATTTCTTCCATAAAGATTGCGTCTGTGAGAACCTCGTCGGCTTCCTCAGAAATAAGGTCAAATCGATCCATCTCTTGTTCTAGTAGGATTTCGATCTTTTCTGTTGAACCAGTGTCCTCTTTTGGTGCGACCTCGGTCATGGGGGCATTCATGCCAGCGATTAGAAACATTAACTTAAACATTGTGAAACTCCTTCTTAAGTGTTCTAATGTTATTAACGGAATCCGATCGCATTTACATTAGGGGTGATCCTATTTTTTTTAGGTCTCGGAGAGAAGGGTGAGTTTATGGGCTAGAAGGGTGTGTAGTTGCCCTTCGATCATTACCTCTACAACATAGCCCACCATAAATTTCTTCTTTTGTTCTCCGACTATGACGCCGATCTTTTTGTCGGAGGTCATAACCAGATCACCGACTTTCATTATGCCTCCGATAGTAGAATAAGATTTCTTTCGTCAAAATTGGTCGCTAGTCTAGGGAAAGTCTGTTGGTCTAGCCAGAGAATTCTGTGACACCTGATCTTTCCACCAGAATAGGTGATAGTGTGGGTAATAAAGCCGTGCCTGCCTTTATGGTTTCTGTGACAAACCAGATCACCGACTTTCATTATGCCTCCTTGCTGCTGGCTTCTCAAACCAAACATTACATTTTAGGCAGCCCGGCTGTGGATAGAACCCACCTACATAGCGATAGAAGGTCTTGGAATTACATTTTGGACAAGAATGATAATGGCTCATTATGCCTCCGATAGTAGTTTGAGTTGTCTTTTATTACACCATTGATCTCGCTTTACTCTTTCTCCAAACATCCAGTTATGATAAGTCCAGACAACAAAAACAATTTCTTGTGTTCTTTTTGAGTTGTTCTCGGGAACTTCCATAATGAAGCCTTTGTTGCCCCAAGAATCTGTTACATAATCACCGACTTTCATTCCTCGTCCTCCACACATAATCTATTCAGTTTGTGTGGTTTTGTCAAGCGCCAGTTGGGCGATCCCACGAGATTATCTGACGCGAGATAGGCGCGGTAGCCGTCCCAGTCCCTGAGATCGTAGAACCAGTCAAGTTCTTGGCGGAAGCAGTCTTCTTCGCTTACCTTCTCAAAGATTGTTGCGAGGTCAAAGTGGCGGGCAGACCAGCGTTCTTTCAGGGGTAGTTTGCGAAGGTCTTTCCAAGTTTCGCCTTCGCCCATAGGTCCGTATTCTTTTGTCGTCAGTTTATTGACCCAACGGCGGCACTGGATAAAGTCTTCTCCGCGCATAGTGAATGGGATTGGTAAATTATCCTTTACTGTCTTACCCTCAATAGTAAAGAAAAAGTTCTTTGTGGTGTTGAAGAGATCTTTTCTGTGTTCTCGGATAGACCAAAAGTTCATCATTCCGTGTGGGAATGAAACAAAGTATTTCTTCGGAACAACCCACTTTGAAATTCTGTAAGAGGTGTACCAAGCAGAATGCATTCCGAACAGAGCAGACCACCCGTAACTATCGCGTCTCTCTCGGTCTTTTGGAAGAATAGGCACATAATAGATTGGAATGTGGGTTCTGCGCTGGACGATTCGGTTGTCTATGTAGTCGTCCCAGAAATAGACAGGATCATAGACCCACTCGCCTACGTGTCTCTTTACCATAGGTGCGAGGTCGTCGTTTGCTACGATCCAGATTGTAGAACAACCAGCCATAGCGCACTCAAACACGGACTTTTGGATAAGAGTAAAGTCGTTCTCTATTGGAAGCATAAACGAGTCATAGGGCAACTGGAAATTGTCCTTGAAGTTCGCTAATGGGATAATGCCTGCTAGGTGTTTAGCCATAATGGTCCTAAAATTCTTTTGTGGGCTCTCGCTATGTCGGGGAGTTGTAGGAGAAGTGTTTCCTCAGAAATCTGCGGAACTTTGATCGAATCTGTCTCCAACCAAATTGGAGGAGATGATAGGAATTTATGGCGATCGAGCGCTTCAACCTTGAAACTTCTGTATTTTCTCGATCCGTCTGCTTGCCATCCATTTTTTGGTCCTCTTAGTCCTAAATCCTTCATTTTCTTGACGGCTGTAATCCTCACTATGGTCTCTGAAAAATCAAAGTCGCCAATCTGTTCGTCTGATAAAATTGAGAGCACACAGGCGTCTTTTACGGGGTTATTGCCGTCAATTCTGTGAGTTGGATAGAACCAGATCTCATTACAGAAGTGGTCTTCGCTCCCTATAAAGCCAAGGTGGTGCTTGCCGCCCCTTGAAAAGGCTAGTCTATCCCACACTTGATAGGTTTTTGGTCTATTCTCGCAAGGAAGCAGATTGTAGGTTGCGTGCTCGTCAAAGTAGTAGCAAACTCCGAAGTCAATTGACCTTAGTTTAGCATAATCGGAGTAGCCCGTCAAGGTGTTTTCGTCCAAACGGATCGAAGAACATAGATCAGAGAAAGGCACAAGCCCTTTCAATCCGAGAACAAAGAGCAAGTGCTCCCAAAGAGCGATCTTTTGCTGACCTGTGGCTAGTTCGCCGTCGGGTGTAGTCCAGAGTTGAGGTTCGTTGTGAAGACCCCAACTAGACAGGTCAACAGATAGTCCAAAGAAATCAAACTCAAACGGCTTCTCTGGTTCTGTGAAGAACACGGGAATGTCCCGTTCTGCTGCGAACAAGAGGGCGCGGAGAGAAGAGCCAACTACGATTTCGTCGTAGTAAGGGTTCAACTATCCCCCTTCATCTCCTTGATTACCTGCTTTGCGAGGCGTGAGATGAGGAACTTTGTATTGTTCTGCATTTTGCTCTTGATCTCAAGTCCTTCTGCGAACTTGATTGGTCGCTTGGACTTGCCGACGCGGGTCATAAACTCGCCTTCCTTGCCGCCAAGGAAACTACCCATTTCCTCTTCTTTGCCGTAGCCGGGGAACTCTGCGTCGTTAGTGCCGATAAGGTAAGACTCTTCGCCGCCTCGGGGAACGAACAAGACAGAATCCTGACAAAAGTGCTCTCCAAGACCAGCGATAGAAGCCTTGAAGTTCGGGTCGTCTTTGAGATTTACAACAAAGAATGAGTCTTCCTTTACCTCTTTTGCGGCGTCAGTTCCAAAGTCCTCAACATAAGTGCCGTCTACGTCAGTGACGCCATAGCCTTTCTGTAAAAGAACAGCCTTCATCTGGCGGTTGCGCTCGTAGTTCTCCATAGCGTTGCTGTGGTCTGGACGGCACTTTGTTCTATCCTTTGGATTATCACGAAACGCAGTCAAGAATGCTGTGTCGTGGTTTAGAATGTGCTCGTAGGTACGGCTGATTGAACTTTCGTTTATAAAGCCCTTCCACTCGTTTAGTATTTCTTTCATTGTTGTTCTCCCGCTGTAATTAGTTTATTCCTCGCCTTCTTCTTCGCAAAACAGATCGATGTAAGTCTCAATCTGGCTGAGAATTTCAAAAGCAAGGTTCTTTGCTTTCTTCATTTGTTTTGGGTCATTCAGGTCAAACCTGATTGTGCTATGTTTCAGTCTCTTATTGTAGCGCGTGTGTTCGCCGTCTACAATAACAAAAACGTTATCTGTACTCATTCTTCGTTCTCCTTGACTGGAAGCATTCCTGCTGCGGTCATAGCCTCAATCGTCATAGAGAAGTCGCCCTGCTCTTCTACAAGTCGTAGCATTTCTGCTGCGACCTCACGAACCTCCAACTGGGCGTGTTCGTCATTTCGTAGTTTCTGGAAATGAGCGAAAGAGCGCCAATTGAACATAATGTCGCAAGTGATCTGAATGCCGTAGGGTAGGTAAAGACGAGCACTTTCCTTCGCACGCTTTCGTGAATAGCCCTTCTCTTCTAAACGAGCAATGCACCTGTGATAGCGGTCGTAGGCGTCCTTGATAAAGGCTTCTAGTTCGCCGCGTTCTTCTTCGTCCCAGTCAACGGGTAGGTGATACTTATCAACCTTGAACTCCTTGTAGCGTGCCGACTCTGCGTTGATGTTTACACCAATCCTGTGTTTGAGTAGGTGGATGTGCGTAGCAATGTCGGTCGTCACGAGAAAGTGAAGAGACGACTTCTCGAACGGCGTGTGATGACCTTCGGTTGCTAGCATCATAAGCAACTTACCCATTCGGGCACGCTTCTTTGGACCTAACTGGCGGCTGGTGCTAGTCCAAGCCGAGAGTGCGTGTGTTTCATCACTCCCGTAGGTTCCCATCAACTCAACTTCGTTTTTCATTTGTTCTCCGTTATGTTTACAATGTAACAGATTACAGTTCAGTCGTCAAGTTCAGATAGCAAAGTTTTTATGTCTAGCCCTGCACAGTCAGTCTTCTTCTTGTTGACGTGATAATGACTGACGAATCCTCTTTCCTTACCGTAAGTCCATTTCTGTTCGTAAGTTGTAGAAGTCTTACCGAATTGATTTGTTGGGGTCTCAAAAGGAACGTCGCAAGCGCTGTGGATTGCGCTCCATAGTGCTTTGAGTGCCTCTATCTGGATTGGGTAGAAACCAAGGAACGGATCCAACTCGTCTCCGTGAACCCAAGCGCCTTCTACGATTGGACGCTCACCAAAGCCTTTCTTCACATAGGATTTCTGGTATTTCGGGTAGTAGCCGTTTGAGATCTCAACACCAACAGACTTGCGGTTTACGTTGCCTGCGTGCCAAGCAGCGTGTTGGAGATCGAGGGTCTGATAGATTGTGCCGTCGTTGTCGATCAAGAAGTGAACGGAGATTCCGCGCTTATCTAGAACTCTTTGGCACATTGCGGAAGACAAACACACGTCCCAGTGGTTGACGAACAACTTAACGTCGCGCTTTGGTCTGCCTGTGTAGTCATAGTAGGTGCCTGAGCGGGCAGCAAGACCACCGCGCTCGGACCATAGAACAAGTTTGTCCCATTTGATGGGGGTAAACTCGCCATTGTAAACAATGTAGTTGGAATAGTGAGGATCTTCGGGCTTATGGTCGTCAATGTTTTCTTGTCTCTCGACCCAAAGGCGACGGAAGGTGGAAGGACCACACAATCCGTCGGCTTTGAGACCATAGGACTTCTGAAACCTCTTGATTGCTCTTACAAGTTTGTCGTCAAAATGTTTTTCCCCAAACCAAGTGGGGTCCCAGCCTAGGTTAGCAGCCGACGACTGGTTGTAAAAGTCTTTATCCATTTATTCCATTACTCCTATTACATAATTCTCTAAAATTGTGTAATAAGTAGAATGGTCGATTGATAAAACGTCCAACATCTTCTTGTCTATGATAATTTTATTGCCTTTTTCGCACCCGAAGGACACGTCGTCGGCAACGCCCAAGACCTCAACAACAACGTGATTGAGTTCTGGGGCTTTGTAGTCGTCAGGAAGAAGAATTCCTGAATCTGACTTCTCCTGTGGGGGAGTGTAATCCACTAGAATGTGGCGATTTACTGGCTTAAACATCATTTACCTCGCTTAGAATGAGTTTTTCGTGGGTTTTGTAGTCCTCGGAATGAAGGAACTTTTCTGTTCTTGCTCCACATTCCTCGCACAACATACTTACGCAGACATTGTTGCCTGCGGTTGCCTGTCCTTCTGAGACAGGCTTCCATTTACAGACAACAAGGTTTCTGTTCTTACAGAATTGTAATCGCTCTCTTTCATTTAGCAAGTGGTTGAATTTCATTTTTCCTCCTAGAGTTCACAATGATCTGAATCACAGAACTTGGTTCCTGCGCCACCTTCGTCAGTTGAGAAACGCTGAACAGGTGTAATGTTCTTGGACATTTCTTCGTACTGCTCTCTGGTGATAGGCTCGTAAGGTGCCTGAACGTAGCCGGTTTCTTCGTAGCGAAGGAATGAGACAGCCTTGAGTCTGCCTTCGTACATTTCAAGGGCAGTCTTGATGTCTGCTGCTTCTTCCGGCTTGAAGGTGACGGTAATAGACACAGAGTTATCAGCCCAGAAGTGCTGGTATTGCGCTGCGATCTCCAACTGTTCCCACATTGTGATCTCGCGCTTACCTTTCATGAAATGTTCTTCGTGAACAGGGAACTCGACACACATGGTATTTGGTGAGTAGTGGTCTGGCTCAATCTTGTAGCCTGCTTCTCTGAGTGCTGGTAGCATGTCGCTGTCGGCAGCAAAGCGAATGCGACGAATGTAGAACTCATCCTCTGGGTAGTGGATTCCGGGTGTAGAGCCGTTGAGAAGAGAAACCGTTCCTGAAGGCTTGATAGAAGTCATTCTAACAGACTGCGGAATGCAGAGCCAATCAGAGTATTGCTTATCCAACTCACGGACATGTTCATAAGCATCATCGCACCAGTTTAGCATCTTACGACGACCAAACTTGTTGAAAGCCTGAACAACACCAGACTGAGAAAGACCGATTCGGCGGTTCTTTAACATTTTTGCGTTAGTCTCAGCCCAATGGGTGTTTGCAAGAGTAACAGTCTTGCCGTAAAGGTAGGCAATTTTGAGTGTTGCGAGGTAATCCTCGTAGGTTTCGTGCTTGGCTGGGAAGGTCTCAACAAGACAGCACAACTCAGCGTCTTCCAACTGCTGCTCAACGCAGGGGTTGAAGCCCATAACGTTCTTATCGTCGTCACGGGGAGGATCGGCAAAGCGACCACGGGTTCTTGCGTTGTCCAGCCAAATGTAGCCGGGCTCTCCGTTCTTCTGTGACTGCTCTGCGTGCCAAGTGTAGTCCTGACCAACAATAGCGTGGAAAGAGTTGTTTGAACCCCAACGATGGTGAGCCAACTTCTCAGAGTCGTTCTTCATCTGTAGGTAATCAAAGTCTTCGTGGTTACCAAGAGCCAACGCAGCAGAACGACGAACGTTACCCGCTACCACACAGCGACCGATTAGGTTTTCTGTGTCTACAATGTCTACGGAGGTGATTGGCTGACCGATGCGTGGGGTATAAAGTTCGATTAGGCTCTCATGTAGTTCCTTGAGAGGTCCGTGACCGCTAGAAGTTCCACCAAATCCGTTGATTGGAGCACCATAGGGACGAATAGCGGAGTAATCAAAAGTGGGGACTTTAGCGCCAAAGAGGAAGCCATTTAGAAGAATCTTGACTGAATTGACCCAGCCTTCGCGGGAATCGTCAATGACGTAGTTCTCGTTTGTGAACTCTGGCTGCTGGACTGTTAGTGAGCCTGCACCAAGTGTGTCGAAACCAACACCAATACCCAACATAAGAGCGTCCATCATCCAAGCAAAGAGATAACCACCCTTGCTGTTGAGTTCTCGGGTTGAGCGGAAAGCGCAATTGAATAGACCAGCAGCGGTACGTTCGTTTACGAACTTGGTTCCCATCATCCAAAGACCACGACCGGGTGGTGTCCACTTTAGATTGAATAGACGATCGTAGGCGTCCTTTGCTGTCTTCTGTGCTTTGTTGTCGTTCCATTCAAGACCGAGACGATAGACGTGCTGTTTCTGCATCTCAAACATGCCCTCAATAACGCGACGGCAGGTCTGGTACCATTCTTCAGTTCCGCTTGCGTTCTCGTCAAACTCGTTCAAACGGCGGGCATAGGTGCGTTTGAATGTTACATAGCCAAGCGGTCCCCAAGGAACTTCCTGTTCCTTGTACTGCTCTATGAATGTGTCTGATAGTTTAAATCTACGAATGTGTGTTCTCATTTACTGTTACTCCTTATTTTTCTGAACTTGTCGTATTTGTTCTTTAGAATCTCTTTTTGCTCCTTGGCGCTAGTAACAACGGGGCTACTGGCTATTTGTGGTCCTGCGCCAGAAGGAACAACTGGCTTGGGCAACATCTTGATGCACACATTTGAAGTGTCCATGAAGAGATCGTAGACAAGACCGTCAGGTCCGTTACGATTTTTGGCGATAAACATCTTCGCCTTATTATTCTGCTTGTCCTCGATCGTTCGTGAAAGAGTGCAGATGAAGTCAGCAACGAAGCACTTGTTGAATGCCTCGGAGATCTGCTCCATAGTCACAACCTCTGCGTTGAGTCCAGAGCGGTTGGTCTGAGAAGCAGTCCAAATGGGGCAGTTGAACTCGTTGGAAAGTCCTCGTAATTCCTCGTAGATTGACTCCAGTTCCGTCCGTTTTTCTTTTCGGACTACGACAGGACGTAGCAAATCTGCGTAGTCTACGATAATCATACCGGGCTCTATGCCCCTCTTTACTAGACGGGCAAGGTGTGCCTTGATGGTGTTCGTTGAGGCTGACTTGGTTGGGTATTCCTTGACGATTAGTGTTCCGTCAAGATCCTTGATCTCTTCAAAGATCTCGTCCTTGAAGTTGGCTAGATCAGATAGAGGATACTTTGTGATGCAGGAGTCGTAGCGACAAGCAACAACTGTGTCCTGCAACTCAAGGGTGTAGTGGACTACTGTCTTTCCTTCCTTGATTGCCTGAGAACCCAAATGAACCAAAGCCATTGACTTCCCAGCGCCAGTAGGAGCAATAACCACCCCCAATTCGTTCCTACCCAATCCGCCACTTGTAATTCTATCAATTTCGTTCCATCCTGTTGTTACTGGTAAACGGAACTTTGGCTTGTAGCGCTCTTCAAAGTCCGCAATAAAGTCGTGACCAAAGTTGTTCTCTGAACCCAACTTGAGCGCATCGTTGATTACCTTTGAGATCTCATCAAAAGAGCAGGTCTGTAGAAGTCCAACAGACTTCATCATTGCTTCCTTGAGTTTCTGCTTTCGGCAGAAGTCAAGTGAAGTCTCTTTAATGTAATCTACATCGTCGGAGATCTCGTTAGTGTGGATTCTCGCATAATAATCACGAACCTGCTGCTGTGTTACTTCTGATTCGCGGTCAAGTTCTGTTCGTAGCACCGAAATCATCGCATTTGTGGATGGATGCTTTCCGTACTTTGTCCTGTATTCTACGATCTTCGCAACAAACGTGCGAAGGTACTCAAGCTCTAGAAACTCAACGTCTAGAACCTCAGTGATCTGATCTGCGAAGGGTCGATCCTCAAAAATGAGTTGAACGAGCCCCTCTTGGAAGGACTTTCCGTACCTTCCAAAGTCGGCTTTCTGTGCAAGCATAATGCTCCTAGGTCTCGCACTACTAAATATAACGCACGCAGATAAAAAGTCAAGGCGAGTTAGACTTTATTTTTGCTCTTGACGATGCCTAACTCTGATTCTACCAGTTCTTGCAGGACCAGTAGCGTGCTTTCAACTTGGAGCCGGGATTGTCACAGTTGTGGCGGGCGCGAAAATTCTTTCTACGACCCTTTTGCTTGCGCTTGATCTTTAGACCGGCATCACCATAACGGATTATCTTCTCTGTTCCGCCATCACAAGCCTTGACAACAAATTTCTTTTTGCCGTGACCTGCTTCGCCTTTACGGATGCGGCGAGGAGAGTTACATTTCATCTTATCTTTTTCAGACTTCTTCTTTTTCTTTTCTGCGAGGACAGCTTGGTATTCTTCTCTGATAATCTGCTCAAGATAAGCCTCGTTTTTTGGCATAAGTTTGTAGCAAGGAGTATTGTCACCCCAGAAACTAGTCATATGTGAACCCATAGGTCTGCCGGTATAATCTAGATTTGTTTTTGCATTACCAACATATTCGCCTGTTTTTGCGTGACACCAAAGATTTTTATTCATACAACCTTCCCAATCACTAGGGCATTTAGGATGTTTTCGTGGTTCTACGGGCTTACTATGTGAAGCAGGATGAATATGCCCAGAACGACCTCCGCTGCCAACGCGAGCGCCGGGATAATTATCAAAACTTTCTTCTAACTCTTCATCATCAGAACGATCAATGATATCGTCAATAGCATCAGATTGATCGCCATGCATCTTGACAGATTTCTTCAACTGCTTGGAAATCTTCTTTAGTTTTTCTTCGTCAGCTTTGGTGTGTGATTCTTCAACTACCTCTTCGACAAGTCTTAGTAGTTCTGTTCTGGTAAGTTTCATAGTATTTCCCTCGCTATAAGTAGTTCTTGAATCAAACAGAGACTCATTCATTCCCTGCTCTTTCATATGTGCAAGATAAGTTGGGTGCCTTTTGGCTTTGCTATGAACATAAAAATCTTTATCGTTGGCGAGCCTTAGTAGAGCCTCTATCGGTGTACGGGGGTTTTTAGCAACCTGTTCTTTAACGGATGATTCTTCATCATTTGCAAGTTTAGACAACAATTCGGGCGGCGTGGACTCATTGGTTGCAACTCCGAGTCTATTGTATTTATCGTCGCTATCTGCAAGTTTGAACAATATTTCTCGTGGTAAGTTGGGATTACCTACAAGATCATTTATGACGTAAGTCTCTGTATCGTCAGCAAGCTTTACCAAGACATCTACCGGTGTGTTGAGATTTGCGGCAACCGAACCTCTAACAACCATATGCTTATCTTCTGAAAGTTTCCTTAGTATTTCAGGTGGCGTGTGATCTCTATCGGCAACACTTTGTCTAACATAAGAATCTTTATCATTAGCTAGTTTTACTAGCAACTCAGGTGGTATATTTTCATTTCCAGCGACCCCGGATCTGACGCGAGCCTTCTCATCATCGGCAAGTTTTATTATGGTCTTCATCGGCGTTGAGGAGTTACCAGCAACCCACACTCTAATGTAAGTTTCTTCATCGCTAGCAAGTTTCTGCAACACCTCTGGTGGAGTAGAGGAATTTTTGGCGACTAGGGCTCTGATTTTGTGATTCTCGTCACTAGCAATCTTTCTTGCAACTTCTGGACTTAGCTCGTATTCGGCAACATTTGCAATAAAGTCAAGCTTCTCGCCTTCTCCCATATTTGCTATCGCTTTATCAAAAGCATCAGGATCTTTAGCAATCTTCTCTATTTGCTTCTTTGCTGGGTGTCTACCTGCAATAGAGTCTGCGTGTGCCTCCATAGCCCTAAGCGCAGGTAATGCTTGATCTCCCAAGATCTCTTTGTATTTTTCATAGTCTATTCCATTATTGGCTGCGTCTACAGTTACTCCTCCGTAGTCTCCTCTGAAAACGGGCTCTCCTCCAGCGAAGCCAACTGAAAGTTTTGAAGTTGGATCTTGTCTTGGATCTGCACCTTTTTTGATAACATAGTAGAGGACAATGTTGTTTCTTTTTCTAGCAACATAAGACAAGAAAAGGTTTTGTGATTGTGTTGCAGCGGTACACCAAGTGGTGCCCTTACCAAGCTGACACGAACTTTCGCGTGTGTGAGGCATAGCCACAACCCAGTCACCAAACTCACCAATATAAGTTGTTTCTTCGTCTTTCAAACGGCGGCGCTCTTCGCCCTTAGAGCCACCAAGGTCTTCTAAAGCCTGACGAAGAACGGCGGGTGTCTTGTAGGCATAAATGTCTGGTGACATCTTCTTTGCCTTCAGGCGCTGCTTTGCGGCGTCAAAAGATTGTACGACGCCAATAATGTCCTCGACTGGCTCATCACCTCTACGCTTCTGAATCCACTGAAGGTATTGTGGGTTCTTGATTCCAGCATCATAAGCGGGCTGTAGTTCTGGGAATTTTGCAACAAGGTCTTCTGCCTTGCCCTCAAGAAAGAGCCTTAGTTCTTCCTTTATTGTGTGTTGGATGTTCATTATTTCTTTCCTGCTTTTGACTTCTTGCCCCAAGACTTGCCGCGACCTCGCTCTTTGCAGGCTGAAGGTGTTGGGCGACAAGAAGGATACTTAGAGCGCTTTTCTTTTCCAGATCGACCGCAAGGCTTGCACTTTCCTTTACGACAAGTGTTGCAATCAACCCAGCCGCCTTTCTTACCGGGAGCGCCCTTGCGCTTGAACCAGTCTCTTAGATTGGACTCTTTGCTTGATTCGCTACCTGCTTTCTTTTTTTTTGCTTCCTCGATCGTTCCGAGTTTAGAGTAGTAGGCTGGATCTTCGTAGACATGATCTATAGCAATCTCGTGTGCTATCTCTTCGTCTGTTGTGTGTTCTAGTTCTACCTCAATTCCTCTATCAATCTCGGCTTCGATCTGTTCTAGTGAAACGCCGTGTCTATCGGCAAGTTGCTGGTGGATTGACTCCATAGAGCCTTCCATTCCAGAAGTAAGACCGCCGGGAATGCGCTCTTTGAACTCTCTTAGAACAGCAGCGTGCTCTTCTGCGATAATTTGTAGTAAATGGTCGTCTAGTTCTAGACCTTCGTTCTTCTTAGACTTATTGCCCCAGTTTTTAGCACCAACTTTGCGGCACTTGACGAGAGCACCAGAGGCATAAGCACTAGGCCACACGTCATAGCGAGCGCGAACCTTGTGGTAGCAAGCGTCACGCTTTGCTTTCTTCTTCTTTTTCTTCTTTTTTCTTTTCTCATCTAACGCAATCTCTTCAAGAGCGTCTTCGTCTATTTCATAAAGGTCTTCCATTTACCACACCTCGGTAGTAAATAGTGCTACTTATCGTTACACTCCCTAGAAATTCGGTTTAGAAATGTCTTCAATTCTTCCCAGTTTAGTTCTCCAAAGCCGTCTTCCATCATTAGTTTCAGCAGTTCGGTCTTGTTGAAGTCGCACTCAAAGTTCTGGAGGGCGTGATCGATAATCTGTGTGCCCTGAACGGAGATAAGCGGAGAGTACAACTGCATCATTTTGTAGTTGTGCTCAATAACTTTTTTTGACTCTCGGATGTTCTTATAGACTTTGAGTTTTGAGTCTGTGTTCTCGCAGTAATCGAGCAGTTCGTCAATCGTCACGCTTCGCTCTTCGCTCATAAAAGGCAACTTACCTGCAATCGTCTTGAAACCCACACGGCTGACGCCCGGAAGGTTATCGCTTGCGTCGCCAACCATAGCGCGAGCAAGAGCCATGTTTGTGGGGTGAATGCCGAGAGACTCAATAACGGTCTTCTTGGTCTCAATCTTATCTGTGGTTGGGCGATAGACTACTGTCTCTTCGTTGCACAATTGAAGAAAGTCCTTGTCGTTGGAGACGATTACCTTCTGCCAACCCTTGTAATGCGGAGAGCCACACACATAAGAGATAATGTCGTCTGCTTCCACTCTTTCAAGAACAAGTTGAATGATCGGCATTTGATTGAAATACTCAATCGTTCGCATCTGCTGCCACAACTTGTTCTGTAGTTCTTCGTTCTCAGTTAGATTGTGAACGGCGCGATTGAGACGCAGAGGCTTTCGCCCTTCCTTATAGCCAGAGTCAAGAGACTTGCGCTTTTGAGAACCATTTGGTCCGTCCCAGCAGATCACAATCTCATTTGGTTTGGTCATTCGGACCAACTTCTGTAGGATCTTCATAGATCCCTTGATTCCGCCAATCGGCTGTCCGTGATTAGACAGACTCGGATCAACGATAAACGCCCTCAAGAACATGTTGAGGGCGTCAATAACTAGCACACGCTTCATAGTTTACCTCCACCCCATAATCTAACAGGGTGGAGGCTCGCTGTCAAGAGGCTTTGTCTACTTCGTAGAAATCAGATGCCTCGCCTTCGCGCTTATCAAACTTCTGGACAACTACTTCATCCATGAAATCCATGACGTGCTGTTTGAACTCAGGATCGTTTTCTAGGATCTCAGCCCATTTGCTTGGCTGGAACTTCTTGGTGTAACCTTTGTGCTCAAAGGTGTACCAAGAGCCAGCAACCTGCATAAAGCCTTTGAGAGCATCAAACCAACTCTCTTCATCCTGAACACCAATCTTGTCGGTTCCCCATAGAATGCGGAAGGCACAAGTTCTGCCCTGTGTTCCAAAGCGCGACTTTTCAAGTTTTACCTTGACCTCCGACCCAATGCGGAATCCGTTTTCGTCGTCAACGAATGCTTTCTTACTCTTGCGACCTGTGAGCCAGATGCGTAGAGAGTAGGAGTAGTGCATTGCCTTACCACCGGGAGTAATGTAGGGGGTCGTCATGGCAATCTGACGAGCCATTGGTCCCTGTGGAATGTTGGTCTTCAACTGATTGAGGACAAGGAATGTTGCCTGCTTATCAGCAAGCGGGACAATCAACTTAGACATTCCCTTCGCAAGAATGCGTGCCTTGGTGGCAACTGAAGACTGCGGATTGAAGTCTCCTTCTACATCTGAGATAGAAGGCGTGAATGCGAGAGAGTCCCAAATGAAGAGCATCTTGTCGCTGGCTGCCGCAAGAATGTCTTCAATTGTCTCAAGCACAAACTCTACAGAAGGTGTCTGAATGTACATTAGGGAACTCAGATCGCAGCCTGCTTTCTCCAAGAATGTGGGGTCAATTGCAGACTCGGAATCAAAGTAAACGACACCGATTCCCATCTTCTGTGCGTTCGCTGCTACCTGTGCGGCAAGGAATGACTTTCCTGTTGCCTCAAGTCCAGCAAGTTCTGTTACCTTACCAACTGGGATTCCTCCCAACTTACCCTTACAGATAATTGAATCAAGCCAGCGTGAACCTGTGGGGATCCATTCTTTGACTTCTGTTGGGTTATCTTCTCTTAGATCGTGTGCGACATCACGACCTGCTTTTTTATTTATCATCGCACGGAGGTCGTCCATAGAAACACGACCAGCCTTTGTTTTAGCCATATTGTTCTCCTTTTATTTAATTTTCTTTTCTTTATTTTCTTTAATTTTGGGACAAAGCCCAGCAGTAATTATAACACAGAACAACCAAAAGAACAAGCAAAAACCCCCACCTTTTTAGGGGTGGGGGCGATTGACCAAAATCAGACTGCAAATAGCTTTCGTTGCTTTATTGAATGTAAGTCAAAGCAACAAAAAGTAGGAATATCTTTTCCGCTTTCTCTGTTATAAAATGTCATTCCTTTTACAAAATCAGACATTTTAAGATCTCTATAATTGGGCTCGTTAGCTTTAATCCAATTCTCAAGGGTTTGGCGGCGCACAAAGCGTCTTCCAACATCATTTGGTGAACCTTTAGACGGCATTTTGGATTTCGTTTTGAAGCGGCTGGAATTTTTATTCCAAAAAGCTCCAATATCCTGATTTGTGACTCCGACATCAGCAAAAGTTCTATGACTTTCGTTGATAAAAAAGCCCTGCTTTCCTCCTTCAAGTTCAACTTTTTGTATACCATCAATTTTGTAACGTACAGAGTTTTCTGATATTCCAAAGTAGTATCCAATCATTCTTGGAGTAAATGGACCAGCATTTGTTGCACCAGACTCTACTGCTTCTTGAAGATTTTCTTCACTTAAAAAAGTGTTTATATCATTTTGAACAAAAGAAGAAAACGCATTTGTACTAAATTCGATTTCTAAATTATCAAAATTTACGCTGCTGTAACGCTTCTTTAAAGCGTCTAGCTTAGCTAGAGTTAGCTTTGTTTTTGACATACTATCCTCCTTTTAGCCAGCCATTAGTTCGTCAAAAGCCTTATCGACGCTTGACTTCTGGTTGTTGTTGTA
>Ga0255782_10000184_pt1 | contig 56257 bp, 49 predicted proteins | sample 101ome_26_FD_179980 | JGI IMG/M metagenome (GOLD analysis project Ga0255782, IMG submission 179980) | Coastal salt marsh microbial communities from the Groves Creek Marsh, Skidaway Island, Georgia - 101408AT metaG (version 2) | ecosystem: Environmental > Aquatic > Marine > Intertidal zone >...
AGACGAACGGTTCGGGACGACGGATGGATTCCACGACTCGATCGAACCGTGGTGGGGCGTCGCCAATCCGACGCCGTGGACGGGACCGCCGACGGAGACGACGGCGCCGACGATCGAGGAGGAACCGTTTTACGTCAGCGATGAATTGAAACGAGAGTATCGAGGCATAGCGATGTATCCGTGGGAGGGCGAGGCGTGGACCGCGCCGAGGATTCGAGAAATCATCGAGCACGGGTTGACGTGCGCCGACGTCAACGAAGCGCTCGGACGACCGTGTACGCTGAAAATGTCCAACGACGCGCAGATTCAACACCTTCGGAACGCGATCGCGGACGTGATCCAGACGGTACCGTTTGAGTTCGCGATGATGCTGTTCGAGGGGGCGAAGACGCCGCCGGAGGAGGCGTGTCGACGGTTTTTGAGACGACTGTGCGAGGCGACGCACGGCGGCGTGTATTGCAAATTGCCCGTATTACACAAGACGAAGGAGGCGTGTCTCGCGCACGTGCACGACAGTAAACACCTGGGGGCGGCGCTGTACGCGAGAATATTTATGTTACGGTTCGTAAAACGGTTCCCACCGCAACTTGGGTTTCGACATCCCGACCTCGACGCCGCGGCGACCAAGGAGCGATTGGCGTCGGATCGAGACTTCGTCGAGACGTTGGACATGTTTAAGATTTGGCCCGCCACGAAGGCGCATCCGGCGGTGTTGATCGGGTCGCTGCACACCGCGGGCGTGAAGAAGTTCTTAGAGTTGAACACGCGCGACGCGTGGTACGGCGTGAATCAAGCGTACGAAGTCGCCGTGTCCCACCCGAGCGAATCGCTGAGCGGCGCGACGCCGCCGATGATCATCGACGTGAAGAAAATGTCCGTCACGATGTTCACGCGCGCGAACATCGCGCTCATGGCGAAACAATTCACGGTGGCTGAGTTTCATCCAGAACCGTTCGCGCACTTCTTCTGTACCAATTGTCCGTACATTCTGGCCGCGCTGTGGTCGGTGGCCAAGCTCTTTCTCACGGAGAGCGCGAGGAAAAAATTTGTCATTTGCACGCACGACGCCGCGCACGAGATTAAAAAGCGGTACGGCGTGGCGAAGAAGGACCAACCGGTGGAATTCGGTGGCGACGTGCGCGACGCCATGATGGGCGCGCGCGAATGGCTCGCCGCGGTACCGCAAAAGGGGGCGGTGAAACAGTTGTCGCGCGCGATGAGCGAACGCCGCGCCGCCGTCACCGCGAGCGTGCCCGCCGGCGTTCCGCTCACGCGGCAGCTCACGAACACGCTCAGCGGCATGCATTTTAGACCAAAGATGGCGTTCAAAACGGGCGTTCGTCCGCTCTCCAAATCTACGATGCGGACGATGATTCGAGCCATCGAATTCGCATTCTTCATCCTCCTCTTTTCCATCGTCTTCTGCACCCCCGTCAAGCGACTTTTCGTCGCCCTCGGCGCGTCGCGTCGTACTAGTCATCTCTTTCACAGTTTGTAGGCATTCACACATCGTCGTTGTATTCGCACATCACACGCATTCATTCATTTTCGCACGCATTCGTTTCATTAAAAAGTTAAAAATAAAACTCTACCCGCGACGTTTGACGGAAAATCGTCTTCGTCGTCGTCGTCTCGCCCCGCGTTCGTTCGCGTCCCGTCGCGACGCAAACACGCGGGTCCCTCCGCTCGCATCGCGAGACGACACACACTTTACAGAAAACAACACCTCCATCCACCATCCACCGCGTTCGAATCGAATCCACTCCTCTCCACGACCACGCGCGTGTAGTCCTCCTACGCTACCGGTCCGGTTCGCCGCCCTCGCGTCGTCGCCAAAGCCCTAACGAAACATCAGACCCTCGACGACGACGCGCGACGCCCGCGCGCGCGACGCTCCTCCGAGAGGAACACCGCGCGCGCGCGCGAACGAACGAACGAATACACCGTGACCACCACTCTCCTTCTAACGACCGGCGCGCATCGTCGTCGTCGTGAAGAAACGACGACGCGCGCCGGTCGCGGCGATGGGCGAACGCGACCATGGCTCGCGCCCACCCATCGCTCGGGAACGCGCGGCGACGCGTTTACTTGGAGCGCTGGCGCATTTTTCTGCGTTTGCGCTTGAGACGACGGGTACGTTTTTTCCTCCACTTGGCTCGCATCGTGTGGACACGCGACGCGACGCGGGGTGACGACGCGCGCGATCGCGACGACGACGACGACGGGGCGAGGGTCGACGCGCGATGCGGGGCGTGGCGGCGAAGGGACTCGGTGGTGAGTCGGGATTGGTCGATTATGACGAGTCGTGAATCGACGGTGTGTCCCTCGAGGACGGGTGCGCCGAGGGTGGGGACGTCGAATGGCGGCGGCGACGCGGTCGTCGCGCGAGTCGACGACGACGACGACGACGACGGGACATGCGCGAGCTCAGGCACCACGAGCGTAAGCTCCTGAAAAAGGTGGACTTCCTCGCCTGGAAATCCGAGCGAGGACACCGCGAGGTGGCGACGATTCGTCGGTACCACTTGCGCGACCGGGACGAGTTTAAGCGGTATAACAAGCTCTGTGGGTCCGTCACCAAGCTCGCGGCGGCGTTGAAGAAACTGGACCCGCGGGATGAGACGCGGACCGAAGTGACGGAGGCGATGTTGCGGAAATTGTACGATATCGGGGCGATTCCGAGCGAGAAATCGTTGGCGTTGTGCGATAAGTTGTCGACGTCGAGTTTTTGTCGCCGGCGATTGGCGACGGTGTTGGTGAGGATACGGATGTGTGAGACGCTGCGAGAGGCGACGACGTTCATCGAGCAGGGACACGTGCGCGTGGGGGTGAACGTGATTCGGGATCCGGGGTACATCGTGACGAGGGATATGGAGGATTACGTGACGTGGAAGGATACGAGTAAAATCAAGCGCAAGGTCGCCGCGTACAACGACAAGTTGGACGATTATGATCTTTTGGGAGAATAGAGAGGTAGCGCACGACGCGACGAAGGGCGCGCGAGCGCGGTCATCATAGCCAAAAAAAATCGCTCTAGAGTTATACGATGCCAAATTGTAACAACACGCCGTCTGTAGCCGAAAACGACAACAACAAATAAATAATCACAAATGAATCGCGTCTACGCGTACCAAGAATGGAGCAACTCGGGTAATTCGCGAACGTGCGTCACGACGCCGTCGACGTAGGATGCCGCCTCTGCCTCGACGGTACCTCGCATGGACGTCTCCGCGTACGGCGCGCCCCCTCCGCTCTGATACGGCTTTGTCTCCGGATCGCGCACGTGCACAGTCTTGAAATCAAACTGTTTCGCGGCGTAGCAATCGTTCAGCACGTCATCACCGACGTGCACCCACGCGTCGGAATCCCCAGAGAATCCGTGATCGGCGATGGCGATGCCCATGGCGAGCTGAAACGGGTACGCGTTCGGCTTTCTCGCCATCTCCCCGTGCACCATGTGTTCGTCGATCAACGCCTCCGCGGACAATTCGAAATCGAAAAAATCTCCGAGTCCGGCGCCCGCCGCGCTTCCGAACCCGTTCGTGATCGATCCGACGACGACGCCCGGATGTCGCGCTCGAATCTCCGCCAACGCCTCGCGCACCCCCGGGTACACCAACTCTCTCGCCATCGCGTTTCGCATGGGAATCCACGCCAAGTGATACCCGCGCGCCACCGTCGCCACCGCATCGCTCTCCGGAATTCCAGCCTCGATCGCCGCGCGCGTCGCGCCCGCGATTCGTATCGCCGCGTACGACATCGGCTCCGCCGTCGTCCCTCTCGCCGCCGCCTCGCACTCCCTCTGTTCGCGTATCCGCTTCATCGTCGCGTGCACCTGCGGCGTGCGCGGGAACTTACCGCCCAAACGCGCGCTGCACCACTCGATCAACGCCTCGTTCGCCGCGTTCACGACCGGCGTCGTGGGCCAGAGCGTGTCGTCCAAATCAAAGGTTAGCACCTCGAGCGTCTTCGCGCGCGCGACGCGCGGCGTCGACGACGCGCCGCTCGACGCGCCCGAGGGCGCGGACGTCGACGTCGCGGGCGTCGCGGACGATCGCTTTCGGTCTCTCGCGCGCGCGAGCGCCGGCGGCGCGAGGAGGGCGCGCGCGAACGATGACATGGCGACGAAAACGGCGAGGCGGTCACTGACGCGACGCACAGCGACGCGCGCGAGGTGGAGGGCGCGGCGCGCGCGAGGGACATGCGCGCGACGACGGTGACGTCCGCGTCGACGCGCGCGAGGGCGCGCTCGAGGGCGACGCGCGTGGCGAGACGAATCGTCCCGACGAGAGGACCGATTCGCGCGCGCGACGTGTTCGAGAGCGCGTCGGCGACGACGACGCGCGCGTTCGACGCGGGCGCGATGCGACGAGCGTCCAAGAACGCATCGTCGTCGCCGCCGTCGTCGTCGACGACGCGCGCGCGCGCGTCGTCGACGTCGGCGATCGATCTCGACCGCGCGCCGCGACCGTCGGCGGAGGAGAACGCGTTCGCGTTCGCGTTGGCGTTGGCGTGCGGCGCCACGGTCGCGGCCAAGGCGACTCGCGCGGTGGAGTCGACCGTACCGATAGTGGTTCGATTGGCGAGCGCGTGCGCGTGCGCGGCGGTCGTGTTTGTGGTGGCGAGAATCGCGAGCGCGGAGCGACGATACGCCGACGCGTTGGTGTCGCATCGAGACGCGGCGGACGCGGATGGATCGTTCATCGACGTCGACGGCGTCGAGGTGCACTATAAACGCGTCACGGCGCCCGACGCGGTTCGTGCGGTGGAGTGCATGCACGGATTCGGGGCGAACGTGTCGTCGTGGACGACGAGCGAGACGTTGCGTCGGTTGAGCGAGACGCTCGCGGCGGACGTCGCCGCGCACGATTCGTGCGGGTTCGGACTAACGCAGCGCTCGAAGGATGTGCGTCGATACACGCGAACGAGCGATGCGCGCGCGTGTCGGGCGATTTTGCGCGAGATGCGCGCGGGTGAGAGACGTTCGGTGACGCTCGTGGGACACAGTTTGGGCGCGGTGGGCGCGGCGCTTGCGAGCGCCGAGGGCGGCGTCGACCACGTCGTGCTCGTCGCGCCCGCCATCCTGGGAGGCAAACGTCGCGACAAGTCGAATGATGCGCGCGGTCGCGCGTTGCCGGTGTTTCTGCGAGTGTTTTTCGCTGGAATCGCCGCGTCGGCGACGTCCGCCGCGTGGTGCCTCGTTCGCGCCGTCGAGCCCGTCATCATTCTTGTCTTGCGCGCGCTCGTGCGTAGCGAACGATTTTGGATCAACGGCCTTCGTTCGGCAGTCCACGCGTCGAGGAGAGATTCCATGTCGAGTGATTGGGTGGACGGATACCGACGACCGTCCATCGTGCGCGGGTGGGACGCGGGCATGTTTCGAGTCGTCTTGGCGTCCGTGGCCGCCGCCAACTCTCCTCGAGAGATTTGGCGAGACGCCATGGCGCGCGCGCGCGCGCCGGAGCGTCCGTCCGCGATCGATACCGAAGACGCCGTGAACGTGCTCGCCAACAGCGGGGCGTCCGTGCTCATCGTTCACGGAGAAAACGACGTCATCGTCCCCGCGTCCAACTCGCGCGCGTTGGCGAAACTCTTGGACGCCGAGATACGAATAATCCCCGCGTGCGGTCACATGCCCCACGAGGAGGCACCGGAAGAGTTCATCGACATCGTTCGCGAGTTCATCGAGCGCGCGTCGGCGTAGACATCTAGTCTTTCGTATTGTACATCAACTGCTAAAATGCGAGTCCGCGGCGAGTCACGTCGTCGTCTGTTTCATCTTGAGCGCCTCCATTTTTTCCGCCGACGCCAACTCAGGAAACTTCTTCAGTAAACCCGGTTGCGCCGCGTTCCACGCCAGAGACTTCTCCGCCAACGTTCGTTTCTCCTCATCCGTCGTCTTCACGCCCCCGCTCGTCTGTTCATTCGTCGTCATGAAGGATAAAAACCCGCACGTAATCGCCGTCGCGCTCCACGCCGGATTCCAACTCTCCTGATGCCACTCCGTCATCGACATGCACACGCTCTGATTTTCGGCGAATCGCCCGTTGGGCGTGATCATCATCACCGCCGGCGCCTCGAACGGGTACGAGGGCTTAAACTTGATGCGCATGACGTACCATCCGCCCTCGTACGGCGAACTCGGCGGACCCTCGATGAGGATGAACCAGTCCAGGATGTCCTTCTCGCTCACGTGCACCAGAGGCGCGAGAGGCGGCGGGTTGGCGCGAAACGCCTTGAGTTCGCGCGTGAGACGGGTGACGCACGACTTGGAGGGCGCCATGGATCGGTCGAGGCGCGTCGCGCGTCGCGCACTGCGGCGACGGACGTCGGCACCCGAGGTTTTGGCCATGGTTGGCGTTTTGAATGACTCGTGTATGTGTCTCTGCATCGTATGGTGTTCATTTTAAAGATATCTGTGGACGTTATGTGTGATTTGGGAGAAACGCACGGAAACGCTCCCCAGGGACGCCACTCGACGCCCCGACGCGCGCGCGCGAACGCGATGGCGACGACGAGCGAGGACACCAAGGAGGACGCGGTGACGTCCGAGCGCGCGTATTCCATCGGTGAGGGACCGTACGCGCTGAACGAGGACGATTCCGCGGTGGATCCGGTGGCGTTTCGTGAGGCGTTGATGCACGACGCGGAGAAACTCAAGAGCATCGAACAGGACGAGGAGTTGGCGAAAGCGCTCCTGGGCGAGGACACCGGGACGATGCAGGAGGCGCTGAAGAAATTGATGGCGGTGGTGCGTGTGAGAACGACGAACGACGCGCGTGACGCGCGCGGTGACTGGATTCGATGCGACTCGGACTCGGACTGACGAGAAACGCGACGCGTCTCGACGCGACGCGACGCGCGCAGGTGAGAAACCAAAGCGAACAAGATTCGCACTACGACATGCAGTCGAACGATCTCATGCGCGCGAAATGCACGATACCCAGAGACCCGACGGTGCTGTATCAAGGCATGCTCAAGGCGGGGCTGCAGTACGGTCCCTCGTTCAGACTTTTGAGCCAAGTTTGGGTTCCCGAGGAATTGGACAGGGAGCAACGCGCGGAAGCCGATTCTCAGGCGTGAGTGACGACGCGTTCGATCGTTGTAATGCGACTCTGTATCTTCGTCGCCCTCGCTCGGCGTCTCGGTCGACGGAAACGCACACGCTCGCGCGCGCTCGTCTACGGTTCTGAACGCGCGATGATGACGACAGTTCGAGTCGCGACGGTGACATGCGTCGACGCGACGACGCGACGACGCGCGATGCGCGATATCACGCGCCGCGTCGCGCGTCGCCGACGCTCGCGCGCGTGCTCGCGGTGACGACGCTGGTGGCGACGATTTGGTGCGCGCGCGCACCGCTGTTGATCTTCGCGAAAGCGACGCCTCGAGACGCCGACGGCGCGGCCGACGCGCTTCGAAACGAACTTGAAACGCTCCGAAACGCTCTGAGTGCGGCGCGTGACGCGTCCGAGGCGCTCGAGCGGGCGGTGCGCGGCGCCGAGGGGACGTTGAAGAGGATGGATGGGTTGATTAAAGTTCCGGGCGTCGCCGTTCCCGAGCGTGACGGCGCGACGTGCGAGACGTCGGTCGGCGATTCCGCGGCGACGCCAACGTCGGAGTTGCTCGATGCGAGCTATGCGTTGCCCGAGACGAACGTCCCGATCGCCGCGCGCACGATGGATGCGGCGTTGGAAGAAATTCGCCGAGTCACGGAGGAGCACGTGCGCGCTGCGCTCTCGGGACACACCCAGCGTGTGTCGACGTTTTCCGACGCGTTCAAGCGCGTGTCGTCGGCGATGACGACGCGTGTTGTGACCGCAGCGCACGTGTTGCCATTCAAGTACGGTAGAGAGATTAAACCTCGGTATTACATCGTCGGCGACGCCGGCGGCGGGTTGACGGTGAGACACTTTGAATCGGGAGAACACGCGTGTGAGAGCGAGACGAGCACCAGGTCGGCGGTGCGTTCGATCACGGCATACCTTTCATCGCTCAATACCACGGTCTTGGTGACAGGTCACGACGATGGGACGGTCGCGTTCACGAAGATTGAGCGACAAGTGAACACCAACAGAGGTCCCGACGCCGACGAGTTCCCAGAAGAGGAGTTCCTGCGATGCGCGCTCGTCTCTTCCATCACGGCGAAGGAGGCGAACGAGCGATATAAGGATAAATTACTCGCGACGGGTAAGAAGATACCGACGAAAACGGGCTCGAACGGTGTACTCGAACAAGTGATGAAGGATGCGCCGATTGAAACGTTGGGACTGTATCGCATCATGGGAAAACGTTACGTCGCCGCGGCGGACATCGAGGGACGCGTCGTCATCTTCCAGCCAAGAGAGGATAATTTATCGAATATTCAAGGCGTGTTTCGCACGGGATCGCGCGTTTTCGCTTTCAGACCATACAAGAAGGCGGTGGTGGCTCTCACGCAGCGAGGAGTCGCGTACGCCGACGTCAACGCATTCACGACGAGATCGTACTCGTGTGAGGGTCTGGATCGGATCGAGATCGCCAAAGCGACATTTGACTCTCGCATGAACTCTAGGGTGACCGGAATCACGAAGTCGGGTCAAGTGATTTCCGGATTCGTCGTGCTCGACGGTCCGCAAATGGGATGTACGATTCACTTGGGTAGCGAAGTGCGCGAACCTCGCATGTTCACGACGGCGATCGCCACCGTGAAGGGATACGCGGTGGTCGCCATGAATGGAGGGGTTGAGGTGTTGAATCTGACCTCGACCAAGGTGGGCAAGCACATTTTCCAAATGAGCAATCCTCAACAACTCGCGAGCGAAGGCGTCGAGGCACCGCAGGCGAGTGCGTACGCGCCCGTCGTGGTCTCAGACGGCGAAAAGCGCGTCATCATCGCGCACGGTGACGTTGGATCGATTTTTGTGTACGAGAACGCCATGTACGTCTCGAAACCTCCGGGATTACTGGGTGACAATCTGTGGTTCCAACCGCTCGCGGTGATGCTCGCGCTGGGCGTCGGCATCTGGAGTTACAAAAACCAACGCGCGCAGTTCATGCCCGACGCGAGCGCGAGACGACAGACGGAAGACGCGCTTCGTAAGTTGGGGTACGGCAAGGACATGGCGAAAGCGCGCGAACTCGTCACCGGAGAACCTCGCAAGAACCCGGATGGATACGAGCACTGGACGCCCGCAATGATGCAACGAGAGATAGAAGCGGCGCGCGCGAACGGGGACTTGTAGATGTTAGAGACGATGAAACTTGAAATATGTATTAAAAATGAATCATACTGGTGTAGCGAACAAACTTAAACGGAAGATTCTTCCTTCTTCGCGTCGAAGTCACCGCGAGCGCGCTTCGCCTCCAAAATGGCTTCCGCGCGAGCGCGCTTCTTCGCTTCTTCCGCGCGCGTATCGTCGATCGCGATCGTACTCTTCTTCCATTGTTCGCTCAACTGGAGCTTGCGCACGAATTCCGTCACCATCGCGTCATCCAACAATCCTCGCTCCGCCGCCTTGACGAAGGCGTTCAGCTGCGTGAGCTCGAGCGTCTTCGCGTCCAATCCCCGCTCAGCCATAAACTTGACCCATCCACCGGCTTCCAACTGTTCGAGCTGCTTCTCCGTCTTTTGCTTGATGAGCACCGCGAAGATGGCGTACGGTCCGAGAATCGGCGCCACCGTGTACAAGAGAATGCTCTGCGTGTCCGCCGTGCGAAACTTCCAAAACGCCAACAAATAATCCTCCACGCCCTGCACGTCCACCGCGTGCGCCGCCCCCGCGCTCGTGAGCGTCGTCATCGCCGTGATCGCCGCGAGGTTCACCTTATCGCACGCGCGCTCGACCCCCTTGACGACCCGCTCGACCGTCGAGGAGGCGAACGTCATCGCCGATCGCCCTCGTCGCGCGCATCGCGTCGCCTTTTCCCCGCGCGAGGTCATCGCTCGCGGGGCCACGGTTCGAGACATCGTCATCATCGCTCGTGCGCGCGCGCGCGATCCGTCGACGAGGCGCGCGCGTCGTCGTCGTGTGTCGACGACGCGCCGGATAAGGAGAAGACCCATATCCGATATTTCGCGCAGAGGACTCCTTCTTGAGTCCTGAACCGTCACGGGCTCGAACCAGTCGGTCGAGCTCAAAGTCGAGCTCAAATTGCGAAACGCGTCTCCCGCGCGCGCGACACGCCGACTCGCGGCGACCGGTTCGCGCGCGCGGATGATTTCTCGCACGGCGTCGACCGCGTGCGAGCGCGCGCGAGGCGCGTCCGCGCGCGCGAGGCGAGGCGACGCGCGCGCGCGAAGGGGCCGTTGTGGAACGCGTTCGACGGTGCTCGCGCGCGCGGGGAGACGCGAGGCGTCGGTGGCGGCGCGCGCGTTCGACGCGCGCGACGCGCGCGCGCATCGTCGAGTCGTCGGTGTCGACGACGACGCGCGCGAGTGGGTGGTGCCGGCGCGAGGGTGGTGGACGCGGAGGGCGGCGCGGGCGGCGTCGGCGGCGAGGCGCGCGAAGGACGACGACGACGCCGACGAGACGCGAGGAGTCGCTCGCTCGGACGAGGATGAGGATGGGGATATCGGTGAAAACGATGCCGAGGATGCGCGCGAGGTGCCGGTGGTGGCGGCGCGAGAGCCTTCGGAAGACTCGGAGGACGAAGAGACGGCGGAGGAGGTTGAACAGAGAGAACGCGAGGAGGAGATCGAACGAAAAGCCGTGTCCAGACGCGTATTCGGCACGGAATCGGACACGCAGGCGATGACGGTGACGAGAAGTTTGTTCATGTTCGCCGCATTCTGTCTCGCGCTCGCGGCGTGGCCGAAGATTATCGGACTGTTGTGTTCGTATTTCGAGCCTCTCGACACGGCGGTGGCGGCGTTCGAGGCTTTGACGTCCAACGTCGGTTTGGATTTGGGCATCATGCGAGCGACGTCGACGGCGACGTTTAAAGTTGTCGCACTGTGCGTTCTCATCACCGGTTTGATGCGCGAGGGAAAGCTTCCTCTCGACACGCCCGTCGTCGTATCCAAGCTCGCCTTCAACGTCATGTTGCCGGCGTATCTGTGCACGCGAGTGGCGGCGACCTTGTACTTGTCTCCGCTCACGAAGGCGTTGGCCGTGTTGCCTATGAGCGCGATGGCGCAGGTTATTTTCGGATCGATGATCGGTATCGTCGTCACTTCTTTCGTTAATAAGATTTTTGCGTACGCGTCGTCGCACGAGGAAAAGAAGGAAGTCGACGAAGACGAGGAAATGCGATCGATCAAAGAGAAGAACGACATATCTCGCTTGGGCATTGCGGCGTGCTCTTTCGGAAACACATTCACGCTTCCATTGGTCTTCTTAACCGAGGTTCTCGGACGCACTCGCGCCGACGAAACCGCCGGCTACATCGCTCTGTATCTCATCGGTTGGACGCCGGTGTTGTGGACGGTTGGATTTTTGTTAATCGCGGGCCCAGTCGCCGTCGCGGGATTGAGCAAAGACGGTGAAAACGACGCGCTTCGTGACGCGTTCTTAACGGCTCGGGCGACGATGGGTCGCATCGGTAAGGAGTTGCTGAATCCGCCGTTGCTCGGTATCATCGTGGGCGTTCTCATCGGCGCCACTCCGCTGAAGGAAGTCTTCATCGGTAACTTTAGCTCGGCCACGGCTGAGTTCTCCGGCGCGTTGACTTTTGTTTTTGTCATCCTACGAGCGTTGTTCGAGCTCGCCGCGAGCGTCGGCGCCGCCGCACTTCCGGGTCAAATGCTCGTGCTGGCGTCGAGCTTGGTGAAGATCTCCCCCGAAGACGTGGAGAAGAGAATTGCGCGGGCGAAGAAGGCGAAAGAAGCGAAGGAAAAGTTGTCCGTCGACGACGAGCACGACGAGGAAACAACGAAAAAGAACGGCGTGCAAGCCGCGCTCTACGTTTTCGTCGGTGCGTGCTCGCAAACAATCGCGCTGATCGCTCGCACCTTCGGCAGCGTTCGATCCGGTTTCGCCTACCTGTTCCGACTCAACGTACCGGATGCCAAGGCGTTGACCGCTGCGTGCATCGTGCGTTTCATCGCACTTCCCGCGGCGTGCTTGTTCGGTTTGCTCTTCCTTCGCGCGTTGAACTCTCCTTGGTTCCCGAGCGATCGCTCCGCGGCGTTAGTACTCCTCACCATGTCGTGCATGCCGGCGGCTCAAAATCTCGTGCTCTTGACGCAGCTTCGCGAAGCCACGCGTCCCTTGGCGCCTCGTCTCGCGGCACTGATGCTTCGACAGTATGTATTTGCGATCATTCCCGTCACATTTTGGTTGACGGCGTTTACGGACGCTGTAGTATAAATGAGAGTTGTAGCGCAACATTGTTTCATCGACAATTGTCGGCCGTCGTTTGTATCACAACAACTAATACGTAACAAGTGCTTGTCGTCCTGTTTCTACCATTCGCCTAAAACTCGTGGATAATGAATGCCCTCACTTTTAGAAACGCAAAGTCGGGTTCTCGACGCGCGCAATGTCCGCCTCGACCATTTCCTTGATGAGCTCCTCGAGGGACGTCGTGCGCGGGTTCCACTTGAGCTTCTCCAACGCCTTGGCCGGGTTACCAATGAGAAGATCGACCTCAGCCGGGCGGAAATAACGCTCGTGCACGCGCACGAGCGTGCGTCCGGTCGCGATTTCGATACCCACCTCGTTAACACCCTCGCCTTCAAATCTGAGCTTCATGCCGGCGATGTCAAAGGCACGGTCCACGAAGTGACGCACAGTGTTGGTTTCGCCCGTCGCGACGACGAAATCTTCCGCCTTGTCTTGTTGGAGCATCTTCCACATGCACTCCACGTAGTCACGAGCGTGACCCCAATCACGCTTCGCGTCCATGTTACCAAGGTACAAGCACTCTTGCTTACCAGCCTTGATGTTGGCCACGGCGAGGGTGATCTTACGCGTGACGAAGGTTTCCCCTCGTCTCGGCGACTCGTGGTTGAACAAGATGCCGTTGCACGCGTACATGTCGTACGATTCACGGTAGTTGACCACGGCCCAGAACGCCATCATCTTCGCCACCGCATACGGAGATCGCGGGTAGAAGGGCGTCGTCTCGCTCTGCGGAATCTCTTGCACTTTACCGTACAACTCGGACGTCGACGCTTGATAAAATCGCGCCGTGTGCTGTTGTCCGGATAAGCGAATCGCCTCCAACAGGTTCAACGTCCCCACACCGTCCACCTCCGCGGTATACATCGGCATTTGGAACGACACCTGCACGTGCGACTGCGCCGCGAGGTTATACACCTCCGTCGGTCGCACGTCTCGGCAAATGGCGACGAGCGCGTGCAGATCCGTCAAGTCGCCGTAGTGCAGAAAGAAATTTTGCCCGTTCGGGTATCCCGGCTCCATGATGTGTTCCAATCTCGGGTGATTGTACGACGACGATCGTCGCTTGATGCCGTGCACCATGTATCCTACGCCAGTTCGCGTCACGCACACCATCGTCAGTCATTCATTCGCGCCCGCTGTCACATTTCGCTCGCCCTCGCCTCCGCGCCCTCGCCGTGATGAGTCCGGAAAATCCAAGATCTCCGCGCGTCTCCCACTCGCGTCGACGCCCCGTTCGTCGCGACGCGCGCACAGAATCGAGAGAATATATCTCTCCATCGTTTCCACCGCACGCCGCGTCGAACGCGGCGTCACCGCGCGCGCGAGACGTCCGGATGCGGGAACTTTTTTCCGGGTCGTCGCGCTCGCGATGATCGCCATCCGCGGGCGACATCGCGTCCGCTCGTGCGTCTGTCGGTGTCGACGCCGACGCGCGCGTCGCGTCGCACACGCACCTTTGGCGAGTAAGAGCTCGACGAGATAACTCCCATCCTGACCGGTGACACCGGTGATGAACGCCACCTTGCGCGCGCGATCGCCGTCGGCGAGATCGGTGCGCATCTCCCCCGACTTGTACTCGACCGGCGCCGTGTTCACCTCGCATCCCGTGGACACCGGGACGCTCATCGCTGGCTGCGCGCGTGCGTGCGTGCGCGAGACGAAAATGCGCGCGAGCGGACGGGCGCGCGAGGGCGTGTGGCGCGCGAGACGTCGCGGCGCGGCGTCGGAGAGGCGACGGAGCGTCGCGGGCGCGGTGTGAATCGTCTCACGTGTGTGATGGGCGTGTGGGGGGGTAAATATGGGGAGAGTGGGTCGTGGGTGAGTCGTGATCGGTCGGTCACGTGTGTGTGGAACGACCAGACCGGGGAAGACGTCGGACCGGCGCGTTCGTTCGCATTCGCCGGCGCGCGGCGACGCGTGCGGTGGTGGTCGTGACCGCGGTGCGTCTTCTGCTCCGATGACGCTGTGGACGCTGACGCAGAGCGCGCTCTTGGCGGTGAACGCGGTGGCGGTGTTGAACGAGCACCGATTCTTGGCCAAGCGTGGGCTCACCATGAGAGACGTGCGCGAGGGCGGGACGTCGCCGACGAGCGCCAAGGGACAGATCGTGGGATTGATCAACGCGGCGAGTTATCTTCGCATGCCGCTCGTGGTGTTGAACGCGATCGTCATCTTCGTCAAGGTGGTGTTCGGGTGAGCGCGCGAGCGAGCGCGGGCGGAGGCGCGCGCGCGACGGACGTCGACTTCTTGTAACAATACTATTATCATTCAACAACCGAGAGACGTCACGCGGCGGCTAAGGCTTTATCGATCGGGATCGGCTCGTTCGGGACGCCGATCGTGCACCCGGGACGAGGACCGTAGTTTTTCCAGTACCCGGCGCCGAGCTTGGCGCCGTTCGCCTTCAACCACTCCGCGGGCATGGCGACGCCCGTCGGTTCGGCGCTGCAGTACGGACGAGACCCGGGCTTGGCCAAGTATTGTTGGTGGTAATCCTCGGCAAAGTAAAAGGTGTCGCCCGGACCCTTGATCTCCGTCGTGATGGCGGACTTTTTACCCGCGGCTCGAAGCGCCTCCCCGTACGTCTCCGCCGACGCTCGCGCCATCTTCAACTGCGACTCGGTCGAGCAGTAGATGCCGCTTCTGTACTGCGTCCCGCAATCGTTTCCTTGTCGATCACCCTGCGTCGGATCGTGACACGTCCAGTGCATGGCGAGCAAATCGGCGAATGAAATCACGTTCGGGTCGTACGCCACGCGCACGCACTCGGCGTGTCCCGACCGTCCCGTGCACACCTCCTCGTACGTCGGGTGCTCCACGCCGCCGGCGATGTATCCCGTGGACGTACTGTGAACACCGGGTACTCTCCAAAACATCTGCGTCGTCGTCGACGCGCGTCGCGGGCGTCGTCAGTCGGGGCGTTCCCATCGGTCGGACGGTCGTTGCGCGCGATCGAAGGATTGGGCGCACACCTTTTCTGTACCCCAGAAGCATCCGGTGGCGAACACGCATGATTCGCAGTGCGCCGGAAACGTTTTCACATCCGTCTTGAGGATGTAATGCTTCGTCGCCACGCGCATGGGCTCGCGAGCGCCCGCGGGCTGAGAGCTGAAGAGTTTTTTCAGCGCCTGCATCGCGCGTCGCGGTGTGAGGCGTGTGCGTTAATGATGCGTGTCGATTAAAAGAATGCGATGACTTTAATTGGCGGCTAAGGCTTCTTCGAGGGTCACCGGCGCGTTCGGGACGTTGATGGTGCAGCCCGGCGCCGGGCCGAACGTTTTCCAGTATCCCGGACCGAACTTGGCGCCGTTGGCGCTCAACCAATCCGCGGGCACGGGCACGCCCGTCGGTTGCGCACTGCAGTACGGACGGGATCTGGGTTTGGCCAAGTATTGTTGATGGTAATCCTCGGCGTAGAAAAAGGTGTCGCCCGGACCCTTAATCTCCGTCGTGATGGGCGTGGTGCGACCCGTCGCTTGCAACGCCTCGCCGTACGCCTCCGCCGACTCTTGCGCCATCTTCAACTGTTCCTCGGTCGTGCAGTAGATGCCGCTTCTGTACTGAGTTCCGCGATCGTTTCCTTGACGGTTACCTTGCGTTGGGTCGTGGCACGTCCAGTGCATGGCGAGCAAATCGGCGTACGACACGACGCTTGGATCGAAGAGCACCTGCACGCCCTCCGTGTGTCCGGTGCGTCCACTGCACACCTCCTCGTACGTCGGATTCGGAGTGTGACCGCCCACGTATCCAACCGCCGTGGTGTACACGCCCGGAACTCTCCAGAACATCTGCGAGCGTTCGTCGTCAGTCTCTCGCGCGTTATCCGTCGAGCGCTCGCGCAAGACGCACCTTCTCCGTGCCCCAAAAACATCCAGTCGCGAACACCGCGCGTTCAAGTTGTTCCGGGAACGGTTCCCGCATGAGGTTGCCCTTGAGCACGTAGTGCGTCTCGCTCACGCGCATCACGGCGTCGCGGCCCGGAAGCGCGTCGGAAGCGCCGATGATGCCGTCACCGCCCAGACCCATCATGCCCATGAGCTTCGCCATGAGCTCCTCCTCGCGCGACGCGCGCGTCGCGACGCGACGAGCGGTCGATTTTCTCGCGGAAGTCGCGCGCGTCGCTCGAGCGAGCGCGGCGTCGACGCGAAGGGTGCGAACGGAAGCCATGTCTCGCGCTTCTCTGTGACGTGAAGACGTCATCCACGCGCGCCCATCGGCATCGTCGACGTCGACATGCTCGAACGCGTCCGCGCCGTCGCGGCGAGGTGCGTCGATGCGCGTCCGATCCGTTCACGCGCGTGTCGAGGCGAGATCACCGTCGCGAGACTGACCGAATCCCCGCGCGCGCGCTCGACGAAATTCGCAGGTTGGCGCAAAAAGTGGATGACGATCCGCCGGCGCCGACGCCTCGCGAGCGCGATCGTGCGACGCGAGAGCGATCGGCGCTCTCTTCGCGCGCGACCGCGCGCGGAGGCGAGAACGAGGACCCGGCGAAGACGGCGACGAAATCGAACGACAGGGGCGTGAGGCAACGGTTGGAGTTCGGCGGGACGGCGACGGGGACGACGCTGCGGTCGCCCGAACGTCGTGGGTCGCAGGGCGCGCGCTCACCGCGCGGTGGAAAGGCGAGTATGAACGCCCCGGAAGCGACGCCGGCGCGTTCACCGTTGAAGGCGACGGTGGTGGAGCTCAAATCGCCCGAACGCTCGGCCGAGCTCGAAAATAGAGCCGAGGCGGAGCGCGCGCTTCGAGAGGAGACGGTCAAACTGCGCGAGGCGTTGGAGGAGGCGGAGAGAAAAGCGAAATCGTCGGCGAGCATAGTGTTAGAATTGCAGGAGCGCGTGCGCGAGCTTCGAGAGGAGAATGTTGGGGAGGCGCGGGTGTTGTCTCGCATGGAGGCGCAACTGCGACGCCGCGAGCACGAGTTCGAGGCGCAGAGGGAGGTGATGTCTTCACAGCTCGAGGCGGCGATTTTCTCGGCCAACGAGCGAGATAACGAAGCGTTGGCGAGAGATCAGGAGGCGCGAGAGGAACTTCGAGCGGCGAAGCTCGCGGCGAGTCAGTACGTGTTGAGCGACAAGCAGAGGCGCGAGTTTTGGCTTAAGGCGGGTTGGTGCGCAAGATACTTTCATCTCATGCTCGCGCTCGAGTTGGTTCCCGCGTGCGAGGACGTCGAGGAGGAGGCGACGTTTTGGACGTCGGCGTTCGGGGTCGAGGTGCATGAGAGCGATTCGCACGCACGGATCGCGAAGAAGATCGACGACTTGTTCATCGACGCAGCGAAAAAACCGGTGGCTTCGTACGAAGTAGACAACTCCCTTCAGACGTCGTCTTTCAACGCGCCGGGCGAGGAACCGCACGACGATCTCGATGATGCCCCGGTGGAAGAATCTGGGCCGACGCACACATCGCTTCCCCCGAGCTTGAATCCATCGTGGCCGAAGAATTTCAGAGACGCACTCAACGTCGAAATCGCCATGAGTCATCTCATCGCGTGTAGAATAGAAGAACGCGTCATAGTGTCGCTCGCGGACGCTCGCAGGGCGAGGGTCATGATGAGCCTATCTCAGTCGTCGTCCACGACCGATGAAGCGAACGCGTTGGGCGAGGAGGAGATTCACGAGTTTCATTTCCGTCGCGCTTGGTTGAGATTCATGTGGGCGCGAGCGCGCGAAGCCGGGTTGGACCCGGGCGTGGCGGACGAACGCGAAAACAACTGGGTCACGGCGATGCAAACTATGACGAGCGTTCAAGCGAAGAGCTCGTTGCACTTCAAACGCGACGCTCTCGCTGTGGATAAAGGCTTGAAAGAGCTGAGAAAGATGCTCATAGAAACGAGACTATCGCGCACCATGTAAGTTAGATGTGTTATTAAAGGACGCCCTTGAGCGCGTTGCGCATGCGCTCGTTCACGTCCGAGCTCGACGCCGGGACCTCGAACGTTTCACCCGTGATCATCTCGTACAGCTTGACGTATCTAGAGCTCAGCTCGGCGACGAGGTCCGCCGGCGCCTCTGGAAGCACCTCGTCCTTGTACGGATCGCACCGCTCCGCGAACCACAAGCGAAGGAACTCCTTATCGATCATGTCCGGCTCCATACCCTTCGCTTGACGCTCGGCGTACGAGTCCGATAACCAATATCTCGAGCTGTCCGGGGTGTTGATTTCATCGATGAGTCGAATGGTGCCGTCCGCGTCGCGACCGAATTCATACTTGGTGTCGACCAAAATCAAACCGCGCGTCGCCGCGACTTTCTGCGCGTACGCAAAAACCTCCAGCGTCTTGGCGACGCAATAATCCAAATCATCTTGCTTCATCCACCCCTCCTTGACGATGTCGGCCAGAGAAATCGGTCTATCGTGCTCCTTCTCCTTCGTCGTCGGCGTGACGATGTTCGCCGGCAATTTTTGATTCTTCACCATGCCATCGCTTAGTTCGTTCCCACAGTAGTTTCGCCCCCCGTTCTTGTAGTGGGTCCACAAAGACGTGGACGTGCTTCCCGTGAGATACCCCCGCACGACGAACTCGATCGGGAACACCTCGCATCGTCGCATCACCGTCACGTTTGGATCCGGCGTCGCCACAACGGCGTTCGGCACGATGTGTTCCGTCTGCTTGAACCACCACTGACTCGTCTGATTCAACACCGCACCTTTAAAAGGGATGTACGCCAAGTGTCGATCGAACGCCGACTGTCGATCCGTCGTCACGGCGACCATCTTATCGCCGTCGACGTACGTGTCCCGAACCTTGCCCTCGTACTTTTCCCCGAATCCCAAGTCGCTCGACGTCACGCACGCGTCGATCGCCTCCATCGCCTGCGATTTGCGAAGCGCATCGTTGGGCGTCGCACGCGTGAGAACCGAGCGACGAGACGACGCGCGCGTCGCCGTCGTCGCGCGTTGATTCAAAGCCGCCGATTGGGACTTGGAACGCACCGCGAGCGCGCGAGGGCGCGCGAACGAGGCGTTGGACATGGCGCGATGGACGCGAACGGTACGACCGGGATCTGAGATCGTGTTCGCGCGCGGCGTATTTCGCGGACGTCGCGGTGAGGCGGCCTGTGCCGAGAATGCGTTCGCCGCTTACAGTTTGTTACGCGCCGCCGCCGGGGACGGGACGGGCACGGAGAGGAAAGCGGCGACGGAAAGACTCTACGTACGTGTTCATCAACATAAAAAACGCTATTTATTCCGTAAACGCGAAACTCGAGCGATCGCCGAGCGCGCACGTCTCCTTGGCGCGCGCTTTGATATCTTCTAGGTTGGCGGCGGCGCTGCTCTCCTCGACGCGCGACTTGAAAGACAACAACGCGTCGAAGAGCTTCTCCTGCGCGTCCATGGCGATCGCCATCGTCCCATTCTCATTCGTGAGTGCAAGCGGAAAGTTGACCGACACTTCGATGTCCAGGGTGCACGAATTATCACCCGCAGGCGAAACGGTGATGTCGGCGCCGACGGGCATGCCCGCCGTCGCCTCGTATCTCACGCTCGACCCAGCCGCGGTCTCGGTCGCCTTCACGATGGATAAGTGGCGCTCCAGCGCATCGATACCTTGTCGTCCGAACCGTTTCGCCGCGTCTCCGTACGTGTACACCCACTCGCATCGCGCTCTCGCGCCGTCCGCTAACGCCTCGCACTTTACGAGCTCCGGCACAATCTCCGTCAACGCCGCCGGTGTCGTCCAGTACCCGTACACCACCGCCGCGCTCGCCTCGATATGAACCTCCGCGCCGAACGACGTCTGCGTGACGCCGTACGACCGCCCTCGACCGAGATCTCGTCGATTCTTACTCCTCGCCCGCGCGTCCTCGAACGCCTCCGCTAACCCCAAGTCCTCCATCACGTCCCGCGCGCGCTGTTCGTCTCTGATGCGATCGTCTCGACCGTCATCGTTCGCGTAGAGGTTCTTCAGGCGCTCGTACGCCTCGGACGCGCGCTCGTCCACGCGTCGCGCCTCGGCGCGCGCGCGCGTGGCGGTTCTCGGGACAGCCGCCACCGTTCGGGACGCGCGCGACGAGGACGCCTTACACGCCGCGCGACGCGCGGTGACACCGACGACGCACGGCGCGCGCGTCGCGGACATGTCTCTGATGATGGCGCGCGCTCGTTCGCGTCGCGAGGGAAACGCGCGTGGGTGTGTGGCGCGATGCGCGATGAGGCGCTTTGGGTTTGAGGACTGGAAGACGTCGTCACAAGTAACCGCCGAAGAGTCTCGACGCCTTGACGCGCTGCGACGCCCTGTGCGCGCGAATTCTGAACTCATCCTCGACGGAGAAACCGAGGATGGTGGTGATGACGGGGACGAGGGCGTCGGCGCGATCGTAATCGTCGTAGGGGAGGAGGAAGTACCGACGGACGACGGCGGCTAAATATTCGGCGTGGACGTCGTCGACTTTGGAGGGTGTGCGTGCGTCGACGGAGGCGGTGGTGCGGGTATCGTTGGAGGTGGTTGTATCTTCGTCGTCGTCGTCGAAGAGGGCAGCTTTGGAACGAATGGGCGACGCGCCGCATCGAACGGCTTCAAGCTCGGCGTCCTTGTCGATAATGAGTTTGCGCGCTTTTTCGCGCCAACGCTCGAGCGTGTCGCGAGCTTCAGTGCACTTTTCGTTCCACGCGTCTCGGTCTCGTTCGGCGGCTTCGGCGGCTTTTTGCGCCGCGTCGCGCTCGGCTCTGAGTGCGTCTTGCACCGACGTGGAGATTTCCGCCGATTTGCGTTTGTGCTCCTCCAACGCATTCTTGGAACTTTCCGCGAGGGCGTTGGCGTTCATCACGCGCATCTCCGCCGCTTCTAATTTCAATTTGAGCTCGTTCTCGATGGCTTTAGCGGCGGCGACAACCTTTTCGGACGCCGCGAGCGCCTCGCGCGACGCGTTCAAATCCGCCGTCAACTTGCTGACTCCGCGTTCAGCTTCCTTTTGTGACGCCTCGAGTTCGTCGCACTTCACCTTGAGCTTTTCAATCGCATCCTTATCGCCGCGGGCAGACGCGTCGACTTTGTGTTCAATCTCCGCCGCGGCTTCTTCCTGCGCGCGCTGCGCTTCGAAAAGTTGTTGCTCCAAAGCAGTGACGCGTCTCGCCATGGTCAAAAGTTCGTGCTCAGCCTTATCGCGCGCGGCTTCGACCTCCTCTAAAGACGTCCCCGCGAACGCGCTCGTATCGAGCGCGCGTTTGGCGTCGGCGAGTTCGGATCGAAGTTCAGCCAATTCGCTCATCGCCGCGTTTCTCTCTGCGACGGCGCCGGTGAGAGATGTCACCTCTTCGCGAAGTCGACCAATCTCGATATCGGTCATCTCCTTCGACTCCTTGAGCTCGGTGATTTCGTTCTCCCTGGCGCTCAGGTCCGACGTCAACGTCTTGATTTGCGCGGTGGCGACTGATAAATTTTCCTTGACCTCGGCGAGTGACTTTTTCAACGCACCTTCGCTGACTCGCTGTTTCGCCGCCTCCACGTCCGATTGTACCTGTTTGCTGTTATCCATCCGTTTCTTCAAGCTCGACACCTCCGCGTCTAAATCATCCTTTTCTTTCTTCAGCGCTTCGTGGGAGGCGCACAACTCGCTCCACTTGGCATCGGCATCAGCCTTTGATTTTTCCGAGACGACAACTTCTCGCCTCGCGTCGGCGAGACTCTCCGCGACTTCGCGCAACTCGCTCCTCACCTCGTCGCGCTCCTTCTCCAGTTCCGGCACGCGCTTGGCGTACTCTTTGATTTGGCTTTGCAGCGTTCCGGTGACGCGCTCCACGCTCTTCACCTTATTCAAAGCCGCGTCTCTCTCTTCCGTCATCGATCGCAACGCCTCCGCCGCCGCGTCCCTCTCCGCGACGGCGCTCTTCAAAGCCTCTTCACCCACGCTTCCCGCCTCGACCGATCGACCCACGCCCCCACCTTCCTCATCCTTCGACGCCACCACCGTCATCTTCAACGCCTCGAGCTCCTTCTCCACCGTCTCTCGCGCCCTCTTCGCCTCCTCCAGCGCCTCCGCCATGACGTCTCGCGCGTCTCGCGCCTCGTCGCACTCCTTCTCAAACGCTCGACACTCCTCCTCCGCCCACGCCTTGCCGTCCCTGAGCTGCCGTATCTCTCGCTCGCGCGCCTCGTTCGTTTCCACATCGCTCGCCGCCGTCTTCGTCGTTTCCATCGTCGTCGTCTCCGTCGCGCGTCTCAGCGCCGACTTGAGCGCCGCCAACTCTTCATCCTTTCTCTGATTCAACTCTGTGAGTTCGCGCACGCGCGCGTCTGCGCTCTCGCGCATCCATCCCGTCCCACACGCGCCCGCGTTCTCGCGCGACACCGACGCCGACGACGCCGACGTCGACGACGTGCGCGCGCGCTCGTCGAACGCGCCTCTTCGACGTTCGTTGGCGTTCGTCTCCACGAGCGTGTGTAACGTCTCCTCGGCGCTCGCACGAAGTTTCGCGCCGAGCGAGGAGATGTTATTCGCGTCGAGCCACTTTTTCGCCGACATGTCGCGACGGCGACGGCGACGGCGACGCCGCGCGCGCGCGTCGAGGACTGCGGGACGACGCCGCGAATCTGTGGAACATCAGAAAGTCTCTTCTATGACACGTCTAGTACGCGCGACTACGGGTGAAAAGAATGCGTGCGGGGAAGCGTGCGAGCGGTGGGGGATGTGCGATCAAATGGTCTTTCTCGGTGCGTCGTGAGACGCGCCCGGGCCGATGGTTGTGGGGAGAACAGCGACGCCGCGAACGTCTCGCGCGTGGGCGAGCGCGGCGCCGCTCTCGGCGCCCGAGAGCGCGACGACGCCGTACAGAATGAACGCCCAACTCGTCATCCATCCGCACAACGCGAAAAATGTCTCCGGTAACGGTTCACCCAGAATTAATAATCCGTACACCGCGGCGACGCACATCTGGGACACGTTTCCCGCGACGCACACGACGACGATGCTGTTCCCGTCTTTAAATCCCTTGGTTTGAAAGTACAATCCAAATCCAGTCAACGCCCCCGCCGTGCAAAAAGCGATCGGGGCGCTGAATAAGGCCCACGCATGTACGTATGCCATGCCAATCTTCACGCACGCCGCGCTCAGCGCGAAGCACGTGCCACACTGCGCCCCCGTTTTAATCAGCGTCACGCGCTTGTCGCGCACGCTCGCCGTCCCTCGTTCAAACCTCTTCGCCACCACGCTTGGCGTCACCACGCTCACCAGACCCAACGCGATCGCGATGAATAATCGCACCATCCCAGGCGGCGCGCTCGCGCCTCCACTCCTCGCGAATCGACTGAAGAGCACGATTCCGAACGCGCAGCTCGCCACGCCTCGCCACTCGCGCAGACTGAGCGTCTCGCCCAGATACACGTGGCTTATCGCGGCGAGCACGGCAACGCCGCTCGCCGACGCCGGTTGCACGACGGACATGGGGGCGAGAAAGAGCGCCAGTAACACCCCCGCGCCGCCGATGACGTCGAGCTCGAGTCCGCGACGCCACAGTGGGTCGCGAACGTACGAGGGAAGCGTGCTCAGGGCGAGTTTCGGGAGCGATTCCGCAGCTTTTTTCTGTATCGCTTTGCCGACGTTGATGGCGCACGCGCTGGCGACAGTGAGGGCGATGGCGATGACGGGCATGGTGCGCGGGAGAGGCGCGGCAAGGCGCGAGACGCGCGCAGAGGCGCGGTCTGAGGTGTGGGAAAGATGAGCTCGCGCGTTTAGTTCGAGCGTCCTCGGAACGCGCGGTTCGATCGAGGGGCGTGGGTCGCGAGCGATCGGTCGGTAAAGCGAGTGTAAGAAAATGAATTATAAAACAATCGATCGCGCGCGACGCGGTGTGCGCGCGCGGGTTCGGTGTGCGTGAGCCGCGGCTCGCGTGAGGTTTCGGGACGAGACGCGCAGCGGCGCTGCGACGCGCGTCTCGGCGCTCTGGGACGATCACTTGTTGGCGAACCAACCGTAGCTGTGTAAACCGACGCCCCAGAGGTTGACGCCGACGTAGCACACCCAGACGACCAAGAAACCGGCGGCACCGACGGCGCACGAATCCTTTTTACTCCAGCCGGCGACAAGTCGGGAGTGTAAATACGTCGCGTACACCAGCCAGGTGATGAGTGCCCAGGTCTCTTTGGGATCCCACGACCAGTACGATCCCCACGCCTCGTTCGCCCACACCGCGCCGGACACTAAACCGGCGGTAAGAAGGGCGAAACCGGCGCCCAAGCATCGGTAAGCCAAGTTGTCCATCTCCGTCAAGATGCGTTCGCCATCTCTCGCTGGTTCGAGCGCCAACTCGCCGGCGCCGTCCGCGCTCGACGCCATCGCGTCCACGACCACGGTCTCCCCATCAGCGTTCACGTTCACTTTCGGTCTATTTCTCGCGCGCTCGCCATCCTTGGACACCATGCCGTCGAGCTTTTCCAACGCCCCCTTCGCCATGGCCCAGTCTTGCGACGCGTCCACGACTAAATAGGACACGCATGAGAGCGAACCGACGAGCAGCGTGGCGTAGCTAAGCATCATCACGCTCACGTGCATCATCAACCAGTTACTCTTCAACGCCGGCACGAGTGCGGTGGCGCGCTGAAGCTCGGGCGGGAGCGCCAACGTCGCTCCCGCCACCGTGAGCGCCGCCGTGGGCGCCGCGAGTGCGCCGGGAATCGCGCTCTTGGAAAATCCATCGCGCTCCGTCACCACCAAGTGCACGGCAGTGATACCCCAAGCGAGGAACAACAACGACTCGTACATGTTACTCAACGGGAAGTGACCGCTTTCGATCCAACGCGCCGCCAACAAACCGAAGAGGGACGCGTTGCCCGCGTACATGCCCATCTGTTCAAAGCGCCCCGCGCGCTTTTCATCCGTAAAAATAGCCTGTCGAGGAATGGAACGCACAGACACGACACGAATTCGTCAGTCATCGCCCTTCTCGCGCGCTCCATCGCGCGCGCGCGTCGTCACAACCTCCCCGCGCGCGACGCGTTTAGATAACCCTCCAGTCGCGTCGCCGCGCACGCCCGCCTCCCCCTCGCCTCCTCCCGCGCGTCTCGCGCGCCGCCGCGTCGCGCCCGTACCTTGCCCCCAAACACACCGCCCGCCACGCTCAACGCCGCGAACGCGCTCTTCCCCAGCGCCTCCTCCGCCTCGCTCAGGCTCAGGTCGAGGTTCACCGCATCGAACGCCGACGTCGCCACCTCGAACGCGTGCTGCGGATCGACGCCGACGCGCGTGCGCGCGAGCGACCGCGCGCCGCGCGCGCACGATTTCGACGATACCCGCGCGCCCGCGAGCGCGGACGACGCCGACCGCGCGCGCGAGAGCGATGAATGCATCCGATTCGCGCGGCACAGTGACGCGCACAAATGACCGAGCGCGCGCCCGAGGACGCGTGGCTCGAGTACCCGCCGTATTACACGCGGCAGACGCGCGAAGCGACGTGGAAGACGCAGTGTGATCTGTGGGGCCGCGCGGTGCGACGGTGCGTCGAGCCGAAGCGACGCGCGCGCGATGGGCGCGCGCGATGGACCGTGGACTGACCGAACGAGCACCGTCGACGACGCAGGGCGGTGTCGGGACGAGCGTCGCCCATCGTGCGCGTGCGAGGGGAGGAGATGTTTAGTAATCCGAGGATCGATCGGAGTCTGCCCGTGGAGGCGCGGGTGGAGGTGTTGGAGGCGTTGGTGCGGAGCGGCGACGCGCGGTGGTTGGACGACGCGCGAACCGCCGCGCGCGTGGTGGATTCAGCCGACGTCGCGCGGTACGAAGACGCGCTGCGCGCGTACGGTATCTCGGGATCTGTGTACACAGTGGATGAACTCGCGCGAGAGTTGGGAGTGGACGTGGAGCGCGCGCGCGCCGCGTGCGAGTCGCTCGAGCGCCTGGGCGCCGTCGCGCTCTTCGGCGAGGACGGCGTCAAGTTTGCGTGACCGCCGCGTTCGTCTACGATTGTTGTGATATCAATGTGTTGTGCTAGTACTGTACGCTACTCCAGAGTCATCGCCACCGCCGCGTCGTCGACTCTCTCTCCTCCTCGTCTTCGAGCTCGCTCGCCCGCGAGCGTCGAAACCTCCTCGCCTCGTCGCCGCTCACTTGTTAATCTTCGTCTCCGTGAACAGCACGTGTCGACGAACCTGCGATTGAATCGCGTCGTCAGTCATCGCCGACTCGCTCGGAACGCGTCGCATCGATCGCGACGCCGCGCAAGCGCGAAACGTCCGTGCACAAACAAAACCTCGCAGCGTCACGCACCCTGGGATCGTACTTGATGAACTCGAGCTTCCTCGGCAAACGCTTGGGGTTCTTGCGCTTGACGTAAAAGAACCCCGTCTGCGCCGTGCTCACGAGTTTCACCAGAATCGCGCCCGCCTTGGTGGCGCCCTTGGCCATGGCGTTCGCGCGAGGGAGTGGCGCGCGGTGGCCGTTCCCATGTGTGCCCGCAGAGCGCCGCGCGCGCGCGCGACCGCCCGTCGACGTCGACGACGCGCACGAGTGACGCGCGGGGGACGGTCGCCTCGTTTTTCGCGCGCGTCGGGCGCGAGCGACGCGATGGCGACGATGGGCACGGCGGTGGACTCCGCGCGCGTGGTGGGCGACGCTTCGAACGCATCGTCGTCGACGGCGACGTATCGATCGGCGCGCGCGTCGACGAGTCGTCCGAGCGGACAGCGCGCGAGCGCGCACGCGCGTGCGTCGTCGGCGGAGTCGTTCAGCACCGGTGGCGGTGGACGCGCGGCGACGGCGCTCTGGTGGGCTCGCGCGCTCGCCGTGCTCGCCGCCGGGTACGCGTGCGTCGCGGCGGCCAAGTACGTGCGAGAGAATGGCGTGCCGGACATATCCCCGCAGCGCGTGCACGAGATGATAGATAGCGCCGGGGTGTTGGGGGTGGTGGTGTACGTCGTGGGATTCGCGTTGGCGGAGTTGTTGCACCTGCCCGCGTTAGTGTTCATAACCGCCGGGATACTTAAATGGGGGAAATTGACGGGGTGGATTTTATCGCTCGTCATGGCGCCACTGTCGTGCGGATTTAGTTTTATCGTCGTTCGCCGCATAGGTGGTCAGGCGTTGGAGAAGGTGCAGTGGAAATTGGTGAAGAGGGCGATGTTTCATCTCAAGGAAAAGCCGGTGGTCACCGTCGTCGCGATTCGATGCGTGCTGTTCCTCTCGCCGTCCATCAACTACGCCTTGGCGCTCAGTTCCATCTCACTCAGGAACTTCATGATCGGCAGTGCGCTCGGCTTGGTGACGCCGTTGACGCTGATCGTGTTGCTCATAGACCATCTCATTAATTTTTACGGGTGGAATCGAGCCGCCGCCGCGGCGTAGCGAAATCGCCAAGAAAACTCCGCGACCGCCGTCCTCGGCTCGGGGAGATCGCGTTAGACGCACTGTAGATTTTGTTTTCTTCGAAAGATCGCGGTAGCCATCTTGTAATTGTTCATGTTCTTATTTCTAGCATCGACGGCGTCGATTCGATTCGATTCGCGACGACAAATAGATGCACAGACCCCGACGCGTCATGCCCGTGACGCGCGCGCGCACAGCGCCTCCGAAACCACCCTCGCGACGCGAAACCACCAGCGCCGCCACGTCGGCTTCGCTTCGCGCGCGTCGCGGGGCGCTCATGGACGGTGCGTCGTCGAACGTTCGCGTCTTGCATTTTCGGCACGCACTGACACTATTTTTCAGACATCGCGCGTTCGTTCCCCATGAACGACGAGAGCGCGCAGTACAGCGTAGTATTAGTATCGGGAGGAATGCGATCGCACGAGAGTGACTGGGCCGGACTCTGCGTCGCCGTGCGCGGTCGTAAACTCGTGGTGAAACCGTTGGCGATTCGCGTCGACGAGACGGCGCGCGCCGAGGCGACGCTTCGTCCGCCGGAGAAGACGACGACGCTTCGCATCGCGCGTGAGTGTCCGCTGAAAACTTTAGATATATCCACCGTCATGGAGCGATTGACGTTCGCGCCGGACGGTGTCGGACGCGTGCGAGGCGAAAAACGGTCAGACGCGCCGCCGATGTTGGGAGAACGATTTCGAGTCGATTTGAACTCGGCTGAACGCGCGATGGTGGCGGGGAAATCGCCGGAAGTGATGCGCGGAGAAGTCGAGAGAAGAGAAGGAAATCACGTCTCGGAGACGGTGTGTTCGTTATTCGAAGAGCCGCACGTGTCTGAATCGATCGAGCCGTCGCCGCGGGAGGTCGAATCGGAGTCTTCCATCGATGAAGAGGATTTCGCATTCTCTTCGCCGTCCGCGCACGTGGACGAACGCGTGGCTGATTCGACGTCGCCGGCGAAAGAGATTCTCGGCGATGAACTACCGGAACAGGCGCACGGATCGCAAGCCTCTCTCGAAGCGGAAGAACAGACGTTTCAAGCGCTCGACGCGTCGACACCGATAGAATGGTGCGGATTGATATCGCACCTTCACGAGCAGCTCGCGAAACAACAAGGTTCGGTGAAACTAATACTAAATCGCGCGGACATTGAAAGATTCCTTGCCGAGATCACCGATTCGAAACCTTGAATCGAATCGCGCGTACGATACGATTTATAGAGACGAGAGGGGCCCCGCGCGGCGCCGAGCCGATCGTATACACGCAACTCATAATTAATTACAACACACTCGAGCGCACGAGCACACCCTCACACGTCGCTCAGATCGTTGCTCTCGCGAATCCAATATTCCACGAGCGTCGTCGTCTGCGTGAACGTGAACGTGCCGACGAATTTCTTCTCCTGTAACAGGTACGGCCACCAGTGAGGATCGTCCGCCCACATCGAATCGAACGGGACATCCTTCAGATCGAACCACACCGGTCGCATCTCGTCGCTCGCCTCGATCTCGCCGCTGTACTTGGACGCGTGAAACACGTGAACCAACCACGGCGTCGGGTTATCGTCGAATATGAATCGAAGCACGCCTCGCGCCGTCATATCCAGCGCGTCGATGCCCGCCTCCTCCTTGAGCTCTCTCAGCGCCGCCTCCTCGATCGTTTCCCCGGGTTCAACCTTACCGCCGAATCCATTGTAATACCTACCGTTCGAACACCGCGCGTCCATCGTCAGTCGTGCGTCTCGCGGCGTCGACGGTTGCGCGCGATTTCGAATTCGTCGACAGTTGAGCCCGACGAACACCTTTTCGCGCGCTTCATCCAATAAACGCGCGCGCCGCGCGCCGCGCGCGTCCACATCTCTCGCGATGACGTCTCGACTACGCACCCGGTGCCGAATCCGCGCAATTTCTCTCCCAAGAGCACGCGACCGCGCTCGTAGTCTCGAACCATGACCAAGGTGAAAATCTTATGCTTGACGTCCGGGACGACGATCGCGCCCTCGTCCACGCGCGACATGTCTCGTCGAGACGTTCGATTGGATGCACGCACCGCGTCTCGCGCGTCTGTTCGTCGTCCGTCTCACGTCCGACGAACGGGCGCGCTCTGACGCGTCATCACGTCTCGAGTCGCACCGACTCGTCGACATCAATCATCATCTTCTCGTCCTCAGTCGTCCGCGCGGCGTCGAGCATGGCGTCGGCGGAGGCGATCGAACGCGCGCACGCCGCCATCGTCGCGCTGTACGATGCGGGCGACGTCGCTCGGCGCGAGGCGGCGAACGCGCACCTCGTGGCGCTGCGAGATGAACCTTCGGCGGTTGACGTAGCCTTGGCGTTGCTCGAGCGCGCGCGCGGGGACGCCAACGTCGCGTTTTTCGCCGCCAATCTGTTGAGTTCGAAGACGAAGGAGCGCGATCATTGGCACGGGATGGAGCACGGGCGTCGCTCGGAGGTGTTGGGACGGATGAAGACGGCGTTCGCGGCGACGGCGGCGGACGCGAGCCTCGAGTTGGCGGCGAGACGGGTCGCATTGGCGCTCGCGAGCGCGGCGACCAAGTGTGGGGTGGATGAGACGATGGATATCGTGCGTTTGGCTCGAGGGGTGGCGTCGACGAGCGGGATGGATGGCGGTGGGATGCGATGCGGGGCGGAGCTGTTGGCGCTCGCGGCGGAGGCGTGCGACGAGGCGGAGACGTCGGCGAGGCGTGCGCTCGCGCAGGCGATGGCGAACGAATGCGAAGACGTGTTAAACATGATGAAAGAGATATTCGTCGCGTGTGGGAGCTCGAGATCTAAGGAGCGAGACGCGTTGAAGGCGTCGTGCGTGCGCGCGATTCGCGCGTGGTTAAAGTTGGATCCCGCGGGCGACATGCACGGCGGATTGCGCGTGACGCCTACCGAATTCGCGATGACGCACGGACAATTGTTCGGTGACGTCATACAGTGCTTGGCGATCGATTCGTCCGGGTGCGGTTCCGCGGCGGTGGACATGCTCGTGGAATTGCACCAAGGCCGAAGCGGCGCAGAGGCGGAGGAGTTTCAAGCCATGAACGCCGTCACGAGAGGTTTGCTCGCACACGGTCAGGAAGCGAGCGGTCCGGATGGCGCGTTCTTGGCTCGTAACATCGCGCTCGTCGCCGTCGCGCTGAGTGAAAGATGCGTGAACGTCATCTCGCGCGGGGACGATGATTCTTTGGCCCTCGTGTCCCTGCTCTTGTCGCTCATGGAACGTCACGGTCGAGAGGTGACGGAAGTTGCTATTGATTTTTTCCTAATGATGGACACCGTCGGCGTGTCGTCCAGGCATGATAGTTTGCGCGCACCGATGCACGCGCGATTAGTCGAGGTGATGACGAAACAAGCGACGCTGCCACACGATTTTACGTCGTGGGAGGAAGCGGAGGAAGACAAAGAGACGTTCGAGAGGTTCCGCGAACACGTGCTCGCGGACCTCCTCGACAATTGTTACGGCGTCTTGCGTGGACAGTATTTTAGCATAGTTGGTGCGACTTTGAGCGCGGCGAAAAATTGGTGCGCCGCGGAAGCGGGCGCGTTCGTACTGCGCGCTCCCGCGGATCGAGTCGTGGAGGATTTAGAAGAGTCTCCCTCTTCGGAGGTTGAGAGTTTCCTCGCGCAACTCTTTTCGAGCGTGGCCGAGAATCCGAGCGATAACAGTGGGTTGTTTTCTTCGCATCCACTCGTTCGTGCGAGCACGTGTCGCCTCATCTCGTCGTACGCGCGGTGGATGGGTCGCAGAGGATCGAGTGCGGAGGCGCAAGCCGCTCTCGCGCGAGGCGTTTTGACGTACGTCACCTCGTCTTTCCCTCATCCAGCGGCGTGGCCGCGCGCCGCTGTGGCATTTCGAAGCATCTGTGCGAGGTGCACGCGTCACATAAACGACGAAGCCACGTTCATGTCCCTATTAGAACACACCGAACGCTGTCTCGGGAGCGTGCGTCTGACGTTTGACGGCGCCGATGCGGAGGACGATCGCACGGCTGTCATGGAAGGCTTGGCGCGCGTCATCGCGGCCATGCCGATCAAACAAGCGTCCGAGAGTAGCGCGCGGTTGATTTCGCCGATAGTCGTCAGGTGCAAGGCTTTCGCCGCGGAGATGTCTGCGCAAATTCCGCCGAACCAATTCGCGCACACCGAGGCGTCTCGAGGCGTCGCCGCCGAACTTTCGTTGATCGCGTCTTCGGTGCGATTTTTGGAGTTCACGCCGAACGCTGCTGCCGTTGCGAACGTCGAGCATCCGGCGATATCCGTTCTCGCGGCGTCTTGGCCGATGCTCGAGGAACTGGTTGCGGCGAGGACGTGGCAAACGTCGGGTGTCGTCAAGGCTGTGGCGGAGATTTACGTCGCCACTCTGCTCAGCGCGAAATCAAACTCCGTGAACGTGATCGTGCCGATGCTCGAATCCATCGCGCGTCAATTCACCGCGACCAAGTATCCGTGCCTGTTCGAACCAATTTCGACGGCGATCGAGGTGGCGTCCATCAGCTCGCCCGAGAGCGGCGAGAGCGAACTGTTACCGAGCGCGCCCCAGGTGGGCGTGGCGCTGAGCGCGGCGTTCGCTCAGATCGCGGGCGAGACGGTGGCGTGCGCGCGCGCCGATCCATCGAACGCGGAGACTTGGGAACGCGCCGAGGCTCTCTTCTCCACGGCGAAAGCGTTTGTCATGTTTGCTCCGGCTCGAGGATTATCCAACGACGCTTTATTTGACGTCTTGGATCTCGCCGTCGCCGCCTTGGAACTCCGAGAGTACGCCCCCGTGCGCGCTGCTCTCGCGCTGCTGAACACTCTCGCGTCGCCCGGGGAAAAATCGAAGGCTTCGCCGCCCTGGGTCGCCAACGCCGCGCGAGTGGATGAATTCTTCCTCACTCGCGGTGCCCGCATCGCCGAAACCGTCCTTCGCGCGGCGTGTTCCGAGATCACCCCCCGCGCCGCCATCCGCGCCGCCGCCACCCTCCTCATCACGCTCCACCTCGCCGCTCCCGACGTCGTCGCCTCCTGGATCGCCGCCGCCGTTCGTCGACCGACCGACGCGTCGGCGGCGCCGTCGCCCTTCGTCGCCGAGTGCGAGCGTCCGCTCCTCCATCTCCTCTCCATTCGTCCTCCGCTCCCTCGACCGCGACTGATCGCCGTGGTGTGCGATTACGTGCTCGTCTGCATCGGTCTCGCCGACGCTCGCGACTTCATAGCCGACGCCGCGCCGTGAGCGCCTCCGCCTCGTCGGCGTTCGACGCGCGCGCGTCGCCGACGACCCGACGATGGGACACCGACGAGAACGGCGTTTCGTGATACTTTAATACGATGACTGACAGCCATGTCCACCGCTAAACTATTATGATCAACATAATCTTCCAATTTAGGAGATTCGACACGTATAAAATTGAATTTCAATCTGGGTAAATTATACCCATATACCTGAACCGACCACCACTCGAGCCGTTCGCCAATCGTCGTCGACGCGCCAGACGTCGACGCGACGCCATGGAGGCACCGCGCACGGTGGACGAGGTCCACGCCAATTTCGCGGCGCGACAGCGCGGATTGATACGCGCGCTCACCGACGGTACGCCCCACGCCGCGATCGCGATTCGCATCCCCGCGCGCGCGCGGATCGAAGTCAGTGTCGAAGACCACCCCCCCGTCGCGCGCGCGACGCCCCGACGCCCGACGCGAGACGACTGACGACGCGCACACCAATCACTCGTCGCGATCGCGCGCAGACGCCGAGGAATTCTACGCGCAGTGCGATCCGGACAAGGAAAACCTGTGCCTCTACGGGAACCCGGACGGGACGTGGGAGGTACAGCTGCCGGCCGAGGAGGTGCCGCCCGAGCTCCCGGAACCGGCGCTCGGGATTAATTTCGCGCGCGATGGGATGCAGGTGCGTATGTGTCGCGCGAATAGACGGTCATCGGCGCGCGCGCGACGTCGCGAGTGGGCGCGCGCGGGATGAATCGTTCGAAATGCGCGAAATTGCTCCACGGGCTCAACGGGCGGCGAATGTCGACTCGAGAGGGTGAGGGGAGGCGACGCGCGGACGAAGACAGTCACGACGCGTTTCGAGACGGGATGACTGACGGATGAATACACCGTGTATTCGTCGTCTCGCAGAGGAAAGATTGGCTCGCGCTCGTCGCCGTGCACAGCGACGCGTGGTTGATGGCGGTGGCGTTTTATTACGGCGCCAAGTTTGACGCGAAGAAGAGGTGCGGCGCGCGCGTTCGACGACGATGGAGGAAGAGGACGACGACGACCCACGATGACGACGCGTGAGAGAGAGAGAGAGGACGGTGGTGATTCGGAAACGCGCGGCGAGGTGCGCGCGCGTGAGAGTTGGACGGTGGAAGAGACGGGACCGACGACGACTGACGAGACGAGACGTTCGCGCGACGCGAAACGCAGAGACGCGCTCTTTTCAAAGATCAATGACGTGCCGACGGTGTACGAGACGCTGAGCGCGGCGCACGGGCGAGAAGAGAAGATGAACGGCGCGTCGCGAGGTGCGAAGGGTGCGGCGGGGATGGGTCTTGGTAAGGGTGGTGCGAAGGGCGGCGACGCGAAGGGGAACGGAGCCAAGGCGAAGAAGCAAAAGGTGGACCCGGAGGATGCTCTGGGATTGAAAAATCCGTCGCCCGGGTTCATTCTCGAGCCCTCACAGTCACTCACGGCGCTAAAGAACGCACAGATCGAGCTATATTGGCCGGACGATAACCTTTGGTATCGCGCCGAAGTCATCTCTCTAAACGAGCGCAGTCGCACCGCCAAGGTGCTCTACGCGACGTCGGATGTGGAGACGTTGGATCTCGACGAGTTGATTCGCGAAGGACACGTCAACATCCGGCGCGATGCGTGAGCGAGCTCTCGCGCGCGTGAACGGAATAATGAACCCATGAAAGATAGCTATGGGTACGTTTTCCACGGGCGTTTTTTGCCGTCCGATTGTGTACTACAGCAAAATTCCGAGTCGAAGACGCGACGGTTCGGAGCGTACGAGCGTACAAGAAGAAGTCCCGAGCGGGAGTGAAACATGAGTTTTGAGCGATGCACGCGGCTCACAGTGTCATGTTTCGACTCTCTCGCGCGGATAGCCCCGATATCCACCTCTCGTCGACCTCGTTCTTTCATAGCCAAGTCGAGAGCGACGAGCGTTGTAATATTCGGAGCGAAATTGTTTACTAATGCGTCTACATACGATTACAATACTCTCTCACCGCGAAGGTGGACGGTTCGCCATCGCGTGCGCCGGCGGCGGGTGTCCCAGCGGCGGCGCCGCGGGCGCACCGAGCGGCGGAAAATGCGCGAGCCGCTCTCGCGCCTCGCGTGGCGGCGGCGCGAAACGCGGCGGCATAAGCGGCGGCATAAGCGGCGGCATGGACGGCGGCATGGGCGGCGGCATGGGCGGCATAGGCGGCGGTCCCACGGGCCACGTCGGCGTGGGCGCCATCATGGGCGCGACTCTCGGCGCCCGTCTGAAATCTGGATCGAATAAATCCATCAATTTATTCTTCATCGTCGCCTTGCCGCCTCTCGGCGTAAACGCGGGCGCGTCCGCCGACATCCCTCGTCCACTCTCACCCGCCGACGCCGCCGCCGACGACGACGACGACGACGACGACGACGACGACGCGCGCGTCGAAGCATCACCGCGTCCCGATCCTCGCCCCTCGTCCTCCTCGCCCGCGTCCTCGCCGTCGACGCCGAAGATGCGTTCGCGCGCCAACCTATACTCCTCCTCTCGTTCCTCCGCCGTGCGCGTCACCACCGTCGACGCCGACCTCGCCCGCGTCTCCTCGCGCGCGCGAGAGACCTCCACGGCGTCCGCGTCCCCCTCCCGCGTCGGTCTCGCGCGCACCGCCACGCGCACGCCCCGTCGCGCGCGGTCGCTCGACTCGGTCGTCATCGCGTCCGCGTCTTCGTCCACGACGCACACCGCGCGACCGACGACCGACGACCGAGGACGCGACGCGCGCAGTGGTATTCGTTGCTCGCACCACTCACGTCCGCCGACCCCCCGCGCGCGCGACGTGTGACGCCGCGGTCGCGTCAACGCCGCGTCCCCGCGCGTCCGTTCGCGGTCGCGTGCTCTCGCGAGGACTGGGTTTCATACCACCCATCGACGACGACGCGACCGCGCGCGCGAACCAACGCGCGCGGACACGGACGCGATATTTTTTTATCGCGCGTTCGCGCCGTGCAGACGTCCTCGTGGACGTCGCGCGCGCGAACGAACGCGCGATTCGATGGATTCGCCCCGGATCTCACCGCGACCCGTGTCGACCGTCCGAGGCGCCGCGTCGTCATCCGTCGACGCGCGCGAGCGAGGCGGGGGCCGACGCGAGACGCGCTCGCGGTGAACGCAGAGAAGAAAAATTACTCGACCGGATGTCGTCGATGACGCGCGCGATGCGCGCGACGAGGTGCGCGATTCGTGCGTCTAGATGCACCGCGAGCCGCGGTGGGATGGCGGCGGGCCCGTCGAAGATGATGATGCGGGCGCCGGTGCGCGAGGTCGTTGGGGTGCGAATGGCGATGAAGACGCGTGTGAGAGACGCGGGAGTGGTCGTTCGATCGGTGGCGTCGGAGCGCGAGGATGAGATCGAGGCGAAATCGCGTCGGGAGGCGCGCGAGTCCGTCGTCGCCGGATCCAACGACGCCGAGGACGAGACGCCGGCGGCGAAGGCGGCGGAGGGAGAGAAGGAATACGACATCTTCCGGGACTCGTTGCTTCGATACATGGGCTACGCGAACGAGTGCGGTGAGGCGTTCGTCGCGTGGTTGCCCGCGTGGGGTGTTCCGGCCACGTACGGCGTCGCGGCGACGTACGTCTTGGCGGATACCATCGATAAGGGCGTCAAGCGATGGAACAAGGCGGAGGGTGAGGCTGATCGTCTCAACCAAGCCGCGGCCGTGGCGACGGAAACGATCACATGGCAGATGCTCGCGAGCGTCTTCTGGCCGGGTTCGTTCATTCGCGTCGTCGTGGCGTCCACAAACTTGGCGTTGGCCAAGGCGGACGTGTCCGCGTTCGACGCCCTCGCGGCGCAAGGCTTGGACGTTGAGCGCATTTTGCCGACCTTGCTAGGATTGGCGGCGATTCCGTTCATCGTGAAGCCGATCGATACCACCGTCGACGCCGCCGCTGAGGTTTCTTTCGCCAAGGCTGTGCACGGCGAAATGAAGAGCGGTCAAGAGTGGGCCGTCGGCGCCGGCGTCATGGCGGCGTGCTTGGCCGTCCCGCCGACGCTCTTCGCTCTCGCCGACGTCATCAGCAACGCCGCGGACGCCGCGGCGTGAGTGGAGACTAGACGTTGCCATTTAGCAATTCTTGCGCAAACTATTCATCGTAATGATAATTCATTTCCACATTGATTTATAGATTTTTCCTAGGTCTACGCTAATACGACGTCCGACTTCTTCCCGGTTCCTTGTTTCCCGGTTTTCATCGTCTCGCCCTCTATTTCTTTTCGTTTGTAGTAGTGCGGCGCGATCTCAACCAGCCACTCGGGCTTGATTTCGATCACCTGGCGCATGTATTCCTTCGTCGTGAAGACCAACTCAAAGTACACCACCCATCGAGGAAGCTCCTTGGCGAGACCGCTGGATGGATGAATCGCCACCGTTTGCGGATTTTTCACCGTGCGATAGCTTCCGTTCTTTTGCAATTTAGCCGTATGATAAAAGAATCCACTCGTGATGCACTTTTTAATCCCGTCGAGATCGTTGGGGTTGGACGACGGCTCAATCTCGACGCGCTCGATGAGCTTCTCGAGCTGTTCTCGAATGTCGCGCGCCGTCTTCATTGTCCGCTGCTGCACAAAGTTTTCATAGCACCAATTCACGGAGTAGTCGGCGTCGCGCCACGAATTGTACACGTTCAACAGCGCGAGATGATCGCCTACATTGCCCACGTGGAACGATTTGTGCGCGGCGTCAGCCAATTGAATCTTATCCTTTGGTCGGTAAAAGACGGTGTTCCCGCACGAAAGCATGCAACAGATGGTCATCACCTCGTCGCTCACCTTGTACTTGTCGCTCGCGCACAGCGTCTTCGATAACATCGGATCCAGTGGGAATTCAGCCATCTTTCGACCGAGCTTGGTGAGCTCGCCTCGATCGTTCAACGCGCCGAGCGCGTACAACTGCTCGAGCGCGCGCAGCAACGTCTCCGCGGGGGGCGGATCCATGAAATCAAAGTTCATCAGGTCGTTGATACCGAGCGATTTCAGCATCAGCACCACGTTTCCAAGATTTGTGCGCTGAATCTCCGGCACTGTGTTCGGGTCGAGTTCGTTTTGGAAACTCCACGCCGTGTACAGTCGGAAACACTTACCCGCAGAGGTACGACCGGCGCGACCCGCGCGCTGTAGCGCGCTCGCCTGGGACGTCGGCGTCACGACGAGAGATTCCATGCCCGTGCGCGGATTGTAACTCTTTTGCTTGCAAAACCCAGGATCGATGACGTACTTGATGCCGTCGATCGTGAGCGACGTCTCCGCGATGTTCGTCGCCAAGACAACCTTGCGAGATCCCTTGGGCGTCTCTTCGAAAATCTTCGCCTGCAAGTCGCTCGGGAGCGATGCGTAAATCGGAGCAATGATGAGTTCGGGAGGTTTGGTCTCCATCTCGTGAATGCGCGTCTTTAAGAGTTCTTCGCAATTTTCAATCTCCTCCTGACCCGTGCAAAAGACTAAAATGTCCCCTTCGGGTTGCGTCAGATGGATTTGTAACACGGTGACCACCGTGGCGTCGACGTAATCCGCCTCCGGTTGTTGCGTGTACAGAATGTCGACCGGGTAACGACGACCCGGAATCCTAAAGATTGGCGCGAAGTCGAAGTATTCGCTAAACTTTTCGGCGTCGAGCGTGGCCGAGGCAATGAGAAGTTTGATTTCGGGTCGAAATCTGGCGATATCCTTGACGAGACCGAAGAGCACGTCCGTGTGCAGCGTGCGCTCGTGCGCTTCGTCCACCATCATGACCGCATACGAAGCCAAGTCGGGCTCGCCCAGGAATTCACGCAGGAGCATACCGTCCGTCATGTACTTGACTTGCGTCTTGTCGCTAGTACAATCCTCGAAACGAATGGTGTAGCCAACCTCGTGGCCGAGTTTTACGCCAGCCTCCTCGGCAACGCGCGCGGCGACGGACATCGCCGCTACACGTCTGGGCTGCGTGCAGCCAATCTTCTGATCCTTACCACCGAATCCAGCCTCCCACATGTACTGCGGGATTTGCGTCGTCTTGCCCGAACCAGTTTCGCCGACGATGACGACGACTTGATGGTCCTCCACAGCCTTGATGAGCGGTTCGCGGTACGGGAAAATCGGAAGCGATTTTCTATCGGCTTCGATCTTTGCCCGTTTACCGAGTTTCCCCGCCAGTGCGAGCTTGGTTCGTTTCTCTTCATCCATCTCTTCTTCGCTCTCGCTCTCGCTCTCGCTGCTCGACACGCCGTCGCCAGCCATGATTTCATCCTTGATGAATTTAATTTGATCGTCGTACACCAAGTCGTACTCTTTCTGTGCCCCCTTTTTATTCTTTGCCCCGAACTGCGCCTGCGCTTGCTTCACCTGGTGCACTTCCCACTGGTCTTGTTCCCTAAACGCGTTCGGCTCGCCCTCGGGTTCCTTCTCCTTGTACCGCTGTTTCAACGCGGCGAACCGTTCACTTGTCGATTTCGGTTTGTTTGGATCGTCGTACGCCGCGGGGATGGTGTATCGCTCCTCGAGCGCGTCGTTGATGCTGTTAATCTGCTCCATCGCGAGCTCGTACACTTTTTTCCTCTTTTCTAAATCTCTCCTCTGCTCCTCCGTGACGTCTTGACCCTCGTAAAAGTACTCCGTCTCTCGGATCGATTCCTTGAGCTCCTCGAGCTTTTGCAGTTCGCGTTTCTTCAAATACTCCTGACGAGACGTCTTTCTCAACTCGGGAATCAAATCCGCGCGCTGTTCGTCCGTCTCCAAGTGCTCGCCCCTTCGCTCCGCCTCGGCGCGCTCCGCCTCCGTCGGCCCGCGGTCGCCCACTTTTTTCGTCCTCGCCTCATCCTTCGCTCGCAAGCGCTCCTCAAACTCTTCGCGCTCGCGTAAATCTTCCTCCATCTCTCTCTGTCGACGCGTTTCCTCGTCCTCCTCCTCCTCCTCGTCGTACGACTCGTCGCCGCCCTCGCGTTCGCCCGCCAACGCGCGTCGTCTCGCCTCCACCGCCTCTTCGTCCTCCTCCGAGCTCGACTCCGATCCTTTCCGCCTCTTCCGACGCATCTTCTTCGACCGTTTACGCTCGCGTCTCCGCTCCTCCACCGACTCCTCCCGCGGTTCCTCCTCCTCCTCCTCCTCCTCCTCCACGAGCTCGTACGTCGCGTTTCTCCGCGCCAACGCCGCCGCGGCTTCTTGCTCCTCCTTTTTCGCGCTCTTCCGCCCCTCCCGCGCGCTCGTGCTCGTCGTCCTCGCGTCTTCGCGCATCGCGGCGCACACGCTCGCCGCGAACGCCGTCGTCTTCGCCCCATCCGGGCATCCGCACTCGATCAATCCTCGCTCGAGCTCGCGCACGTCCCCGCCGCACGCGCGCGCTTTATCGATCACGAACGCCTCCAGCGCGGACGCCGTGCACCCGAGCACGTCGTGGAGACCGTCGCGGACCACCGCGACGAGGTCTCGCGACATGACGACTCCGTCGACGCGCGCGAGGGCGTCGCGAAGTGTCGCGCCCTCGTCGGGCGTGATTTTCCTTCGGGGAACGCGGCGGCGGACGCGTCAGTCGACGACGACCGCGCGCGACGCGAGCGCTCGACGAGCGAGAATGGCGATGACGATGATGCCCGCGGCGACGAAGACGACGACGACGGCGGCGGGGACGCGGGCGATGGCGCGACGATGCGCGCGACGAGGACGCGCCTTACCCTCGAGGGCAACCGCGGTGAACGGTGCCGACGTCGACGCCATGCGCGACGCGCTCGAGGGCGCGAACGCGACGCCGTTGGAGATCATGGATAAGGCTCTGGAGACGTACGGGGACGGATTGGCGATCGCGTTCAGCGGGGCTGAGGACGTGGCGGTGATTCAATACGCGGCGCTCACGGGACGACCGTATCGAGTGTTTTCTCTGGATACGGGGAGATTGAACCCGGAGACGTATGAATTGTTCGACAAGGTTGAGAAACACTTTGACATTAAGATTGAATACTGTTTCCCGGAGAGCGAGGCGGTGAAAGCGCTGGTGAACGAGAAGGGGATGTTTTCGTTTTACGAAGACGGACACAAGGAGTGCTGCGGCGTGCGTAAAGTGCAGCCTTTGCGAGCGAAACTCGCGACACTCACGGCGTGGGTGACGGGTCAGCGAAAGGATCAGAGCCCGGGAACGAGAAACGCGGTGCCGGTGTGCCAGGTGGATCCCGTGTTTGAGGGCGCGAGCGGCGGCGCGGGGAGTTTGGTCAAGTTTAACCCGCTCACCGACGCGACGTCGCAGGAAGTGTGGGATTTCTTGCGCGTCATGGGAACGCCCGTGAATGAATTGCACGAACGAGGATACGTGTCCATCGGATGCGCGCCGTGCACGCGCGCGGTGCTTCCGGGTCAGCAAGAGCGCGAGGGTCGCTGGTGGTGGGAAGACGCGACGGCGAAGGAGTGCGGCTTGCACAGCGGCAACTTGACCGCGGACGAAAAGGCCAAGCAAGAAGATCGCGAGGCGACCGAGGAAGACATCTTCGAGCACAGCGCCGTGCACGTCTTGTCCCACGACGACATCGCCGCGTTGAAGGATGAGAAGACGCACTCCGAGACGACGCTCGCCGTCTTGTACGCTCCGTGGTGCCCGCACTGCCAACGCATGGTGGGCGGTTTCGAAGCCGCCGCCGAGCGTCTCACTCCGAAGGGCGTCAAGTTTGCTAAATTCCGCGCCGACCGCGACGAAAAGGAGTGGGCGAAGGAGAACCTCTCTCTCAAGTCTTTCCCCACGCTCTTGCTCTTCCCCAAGGGTCGCTCTGGTTACGTCAAGCTCGGCTCCGAGCGTCGCGATCCGGACAGCTTGCAAATATTCATCGAGTCCATTCTCGGAAAGTTGTAATTCGATTCCTCGTCATTGATTCCCCCGCGGCGGTCGATTCGATCGCCTCGTCCCGACGTCAGTGCGCGAAGCGTCCCGTCCGCTCCTCGAGACCTCGCCATGGGTCTCACCGCGAGCTCGCTGAGTCTCACGGAGTACGACATCGAGGACGTGCAACAACACTGCGACGGTAAATTCAGCGGTCCGGAGATCCAGGCGCTGTACCAACGCTTTCGCGCGCTCGATAAGAAGCACAAAGGATTCATCACGGAGGATGAGCTCATGGCGATTCCCGAGCTCGCCATCTCCCCGCTCGCCCCGCGCATCGTGCAGATGTTCCAGAATCAAAACTTTAAGGATTTCGTCCGCATGCTCTCCGCGCTGAGCGTGCGCGCGACGCGAGAGGACCGGTTGAGATTCATGTTTCAGTGCTACGACGTCGATCGGGACGGCGTCGTGTCCCGAAGCGACTTGGAGACCATTACGCGACACTTGGTGGGGAGTTCGCTCAGCGAAGAGGCGTTCGATCAACTCATATCTCGCGCGTTCGCCGAGTTGAAGAAGATTCGCGGACGCGAGGACGGGGCCGGGGTGACGTTCGCGGAGTTCGTGGACCTCTTGGAGAGAGTCGACACACTCCCCACGGTGAAGGTTCCCGCGGAGGGCGTGTGAGGGCGCCGATTGAGGGTCGCGCGCGCGCCGTGTGCGAATTACATCATAATGTCTTTTCTCTAGCCAGTACATAAATCATAGCAGCGTCTTGTAACATGAATTGCCCCGATAGTCTAATAAAATAAAAAACAAGTCATCACTCGGCGGCTTCGACGGACCCGCACCCCGAGCTCTGCGCGCTCGCGCCTCCGCGTCCACACCTCGTCACCCCCTTAAACAACGCGTCCGGTCCCGTCGTCGACAGACGCAACACCTTGACCGTGTACCGAAGCGTCGAGCCCGCGGGAATCGTCGCGTACGGCGACCGCACGGCGACGTCGCCGAATCCCAGCTCGGGCGGCACGTCAAACTCCCGCGTCCCTCCCACGCGCATCCCTCGCACACCCGCGCGCAATCCCTCCGGCACGCCCGGCGTGGGATACTCGGACGACAAATTCAGGACGACCGGCCGCTCGGGCGCAACTTCGATGCTTTGAGAGCCGACGCCGGCCGAGTTCGTGTCGAATTTCTCGCCGCCGTACGTCGTGTCGAACATCTCCCCGCTCTCGACGATCGTCCCGACGTACGACACGAGCGCGAGCGCCTTGGCGGAGGCTTCGTTCGCCCCGAATCCCTCGTCGTCGCGTCGGATCGTCACCTCGGCCGCGGCCGCGCGCGCGGCGTCGACGCTCGTCAGCATCGTGAGCGTCGTCGTCACCATCAGCATCGCGTCTCGTCGTCGCACGGGTGTCGCGCGCGTCACCGACGCGACGTCACCACGACGGTGACGACGCACGAGCGCTGGATTCGCCGTCGCGCGCGTCGTCGTCGTCGTCGTCGTCGCCATCGCGCGCGAACGTCTGCGGCGTCGACGAATTGGGCGTTTTGAGCTCACGGAACAGACGGAGTCCCCCTTCTTGAGTCATTATTCGACAATGGCTTTTCGAGTCTCTTCAGAGACATCTCTCTCTCCGGTCGACACTCGTCGACGCGCGCCGACCGCGTCTCTCGATGGCGACGACGACGACCGCGAGGACGACGACGACGACGATGATGATGACGACCGCGACGACGACCGCGTCTCGCGCGCGTCTCGCGTCTCGCGCGGGACGACCGCGCGTCGCGCGTCCCGCGCGCGACCGCGCGGCGGCGGTGGAGAGACGCGCGCGACGGTCGACGACGACGCGCGCGGACGCGACGTCGGCGTCGACGTCGGCGTCGAGCGACGACGATGGATTGGCGAGCATGTTGGCGCTCATGCGCGACAAGTCGGCGGCGCGGCGCGCGGAGGCGTCGACGAGCGCGAGCGCGACAAAGGCGGCGCGGGTGTACTTGGTGGGAACGGGCCCGGGTGATCCCGGTTTATTGACGCTTCGCGCGTATCAGCTCATGCAAACGGCGGATGTGGTGCTGTACGATCGATTGGTGTCGAACGATATACTGAATCTCGTGCGCGAGGAGGCGCGGATGGTGTACGTGGGGAAACGCGCGGGATTTCACACGCGGACGCAAGACGAGATACACGAACTCTTGCTAGCGTTCGCGGACGCCGGGGCGACGATTTTGCGTCTCAAGGGTGGTGATCCGTTAGTTTTCGGACGAGGCGGCGAAGAGTTTGAGTTTTTGCGCGAAAATAATCCAAACGTGCGCGTGGAGGTGGTTCCGGGAATCACCGCGGCGGCGGGCGTGGCGTCGGCGCTCGGCGTCCCGTTGACGCACCGCGGCGTCGCGACGTCGGTGCGTCTGTTGACGGGACACCTTCGCGAGGGCGCTGGAACGGCGGTGGAGAGTGATGGCGCGTCGTCGTTGTCGCCCAAGACGGCGAGCGATCCCGTGGAATTCGCGGTGACGAGCGCGGACGTCGAGACGACGCTCGTCGTCTACATGGGTCTCGGAACGCTTCCTCGACTCGCCGAACGTCTCCTCGAGAGTGGGTTCCCGGCGTCCATGCCCGCGGTGGCGATCGAGTGCGGTACCACCGCGGACGAACGTCGCGTGTTCAGTTCGCTCGCGAGTTTACCGGACGCCGCCGCCGCGTGCGCGCTCGTCTCGCCCACACTCATCGTCGTCGGCCGCACCGTCGCCCTCAGCCCACTCTGGCCCTACGCCGCGGACGCCGAAACGCGAGGTCTCGACGCGTACGAACCGTCCAAATGGACCGAACAGCGTGGATCCCCTCGAGCGAGCGAAGATGCCGACGATTGGAAGGCGTGGCTCTCAGCCTCCGTCGACTTTTCCGCGCCGACGCCGACGCCGCGCGACATTCACGCCGACTCCGCGTTTTAACACATACTACATCGTTCGCGACGTCGACGACGACGACGACGACGACGACGACGAAGAGTGAGTATTACTATTGTTGTTTGTAACATATGCACACGCACCACGACCGTGTACCGCGTTCGCGAGCGTTTCTTTCACGATGTCCCCTTGATGGCGCTCCTCGGGGTGTGTGCTGTGTCGCGCGCGCGAGGGATCACTCGTTCACGCGTGCGCGCACTCGCGACACTCGTCGGCGCGCGTGATCGACCGCACCGACCCGAGTGACACAAAACGAGGATGACGAACTCCTCCGATGACGACGACGACCGTCGTCCGCCCTCCGATGACGACGACGACGAGGAATTCGACGATGGATTCGGGGACGATCTCATGGGGGACGACGCCGACCGCGCGCGTCTCGCGTCGCTCAACGAACTCGAGCGCGAGACCATCATGCTCGAACGGGCGGAGAATCGAAAGAAGATTGAATCGCGACGTCGAATCTTGGACATGGCGCGAAATCGTCGCGCGGTGAGCAGTGGGAAGAGGGAAGAGTTGGAGGCGTTGGAGCGCATCGCCGAGGCCAAGGCGAGAAAGGAGCGAAGTAAACGCGTCTTCGGCGATCTGAGCGATGAAGACGAGGACGAGGAGGCGTACGAAGACGAAGAGGACGACGAAGAGATGATGGAGGAGGATGTCGGGAGACGAACGGCGAAGCGTGGGAAGCGGGCGAGCGCGGTGGCGGATTACGACGAGGAGGCGGCGTACGCGCTGTCGGACGAGCGACCGGCGACGAGGGAACAGATCGATTCCATCACGCTCAAGAGACATCAACTCGAGGCGTGGGTGACGGAACCGTACTTTGAAAACGTCGTGAAAGATTGTCTCGTTCGCGTGGGGATCGGGTTGAATAAGGAGGGTCAGAATGTCTATCGTTTGGTCGAGGTGGCGGGCGTCGCCGACGGAAAGTACAAGCAATACTCGTTGAAAAAGTACGAGTACCTTCCGAATAAACCGATGACGTCCAAGTGGTTGATCCTGCGTTGGGGCAAGGCGGAGAAGACGTTCAGACTGAGCGAGGTGTCCAACTCGGCGACGCAAGACGCCGAGTGGGCGGCGTGGGTGGCGCACTGTCGACGCTCCGAGTGTCGACCCGTGTACGCCAAGGACGTGCAGCGGTGTTTGGATAACCTCAAGGAGGCGTCGAATTTTAGATACACCTCGGACGACGTGACGAGAATCCTCGCCGAAAAGCGCGAAAAGATGGGGGCGCGCAAAAACTTGCTCTTTGAAAAGGAACAAATCAAAACCGCCATCGCGCACGCCGAGGCGGAGCGCGACGACGAAAAGGCGACGGAGCTTCGCGAGCGACTCGACGAGGTGGACCGAGAGATTAAGGAAAAGTTGAAACAGCGAAGCGGTGCGACGCAAGATGCGTTGGCGAACATTAATCGAAGAAACGAGATTCAAAATAGCGAAAAATTATCCCGTCGGGCGTCGGAACAGGTGGCGAAACTCAAAGCCGGGGTTTTAAACACGGGCGAGGGCGACCCGTTCAGTCGACGACCGACGCGTCTGACGACGTATTGGGACATGGGGGGAAACAAAACAGCGGAGGACCAGACCATGGCCGAGGGGGCATCCGCCGACGACGCGACGAAGACGGAGACGAGAGGTGCCGCGGCATCCGCCGCCGACGACGACGAGGACGACATTTTTCTCACCGCCGGCGTCGACGTCGAGAGTCGCGAAAAGGAACTCGCCGAGGTTCTTCAACAGGCGCACCGCGCCACGTCCGGCGCGCTCACCATCGATCTCTCCGTCCTAGACGCCGCGCCGCCGCCACCGACGACGACCGCGAGCACGCAACGCGCGCTCGCGCGCGGCGCCGCGGCGTTGCGTTCGGCGTACGACGCGCACCGCGCCGAGGCGGCGCGCGCGAAACCCCCGGGTCGCGCCTTCACCGTCGGCGAGTACCTCGCCGAGTTCACGTAATACTAGTCACGACCGATGTCGTCGTGTAAACAAAGAAAGAAAGAAAAAGGGAAGGGAAGAAAACACAACCCAGTATCGCGTCGTCATTACTGTACTACATTACATCGTCTCCCTCTGAATGAATGAATGATCTCATCCTCTCCGCCCGTCTCGTCGATCAACTACGCAACGGCGGCGACACGAGCGTCACCGCGTCCCCCCGAATGAACAAAAACGGCACGCTCCGCTTCGTCGTCTTCGTAAACTCCTCGAACGTCTCCTCATCCACCTCGGCGCTCGTGATCGTTTCCTCGACGTCGCCCAAAATCAGGTTCAAGTGTTGGTCGTACGCGTGCAAACGCCCGCGCGCCTCGCGATCGCCGCGAAGTTTCACGCACACTTTTTCATCGAGCGCGAGACGGATGAGATCGAGCGGTTCTCGCACCGTGGACGCGTCCGCGTCGTCGGCCGCGCCGGCGTCCGCCATCGACGACCCGGCTGATTCGGATCGGCGCGGTGTGCGGGTTTGTAATGAATGGTTTTTTTCGCGTCGGTTTTTTTCGCGTCGGTTCCAAAAAAAAATGAAGCACGTGTGCGAAGCGTGCTACAGAAAAGCGTCGCTACTAGCGAACCCGTTGTGTCTGGTAATCCAGGACGTGGTCTCGTCGTCGACGACGCGCGTGGTGGCGCGAGCGTTACGGTCGCGTCGCGTTGTTAGTTTTTCATCGAGTCCCGTCTTGAGTCACGACTCGTCACAAAAATAGTCGGACACATGCCGGATGGCGGTGTGGCTCGGTGATGGAGACGCCAGGTCGACTTCGTTCACGATCGCGGAACGAAAAATGTTGGCGATTTCTCGCTGGTTTAGTGGATTCGGATGGATACGTCTCGCGGTTCGATCGTGAACACCGCGACGACGCGCGCGGTGGCGCGAGCGTTACGGTCGCGTCGCGTTGTTAGTTTAGTTTTTATGTTCCAAGAAATTTAAAAAAGTTTGGTAGGCTTAAAAAAGATAAAATATGGATTGACAAAAGCATCGACGTGAAATCGATGAGCTCGCTCGTCAAGCGCTCGTCAAGCGCTCGCCGACACACAAAAATGAAGATCACACATCGTGTTGAGTCAATCGATCGTGAACACCGTGTTGAGTCAATCGATCGTGAACACCGCGACGACGCGCGTGGTGGCGCGAGCGTTACGGTCGCGTCGCGTTGTTAGTTTTTAGTTTTTATGTTCCAATGAATTAAAAAAGATTTGATAAACTTAAAAAAGGTGAAATATAAAAAGTTAATGACTCTGCAGGGGATCGTGATCCTGCTTTACACTACACATTTTCATACATAATCGGACATTTAACACGTACTTAAAAGGAAATAAGCCTATAAAAATTTCGTGACTCTGCAAGGGATCGAACCTTGAATCTCCGGTTTGCAACTCGAACTTTGTCGTTCGACGGAGTGCGTGCTATAGGGGTCGACGATGTATTTCCGTAGACCGGCGCCTTATCCATTGGGCCACAGAGCCGTCACTGTATGCGTCCAGGACGCGTTCATGATGTGCAAAGAGGGCAGCGATGTGGCGGACAGTCGGGACGTGGTCTGCGCACCACGCTTACGGGTCGCGATGCGACCGACGGGTGGATGGATTCGGGAGACGACGTCGTCGGCGCGTCGACGCCGTGAGGCGCGCGTCTCATGTCGAACGCGCATAGTCTCCTCGTCTCCTCGTCTCGCGTCACCGCGCGCGTGGTCGTCGAGATGACACAAAAGGGCAAAAAAGTGAGTGTCGACGCGCCGACGAGGAGTCGTTAATTAATTACAACGTAGTTTCGAGACAGACGCCTCACACGAGTTGACGCCGATCCTCACACGAACGCCTACTTGACGTACAGTTTCACCGTGCGATCGAACCCACCGGTCAGTAAACCGTCGCCGCACAGATCCAACGACGCAATCTTGAATCCCGCGTTGTTGTCTATTCTCTTGTTTAACGCGAAATCCCTTCCCGAGTAGACGTTCACGAACCCGTCGTAGCCCGAACTCGCGAAGAAGGCGCCGTCGGACGTCGTCTTCTCGTATCTCACGCACGAAATCAACCCTTGGTGACTGGCGCACGTGTACAGGCACTCTCCGTTCTTTCTCAAATCCCACGCCTTGACGGTTCTGTCGTCGCTCCCCGTGACGACGTGATAGCCGTTGGGGGAAAAGTCGACGCTCAGTATTTGTTTCACGTGACCTCTGAGGACGCTCAGAGACTTACCGCTGCGCAAATCCCACACGCGACCGACCGCGTCGAGACCGACGGACGCGGCGAGGGATCCGTCGGGGTGAAACGCGACGTCGTACACCTCCTTCGAGTGTCCCTCTTGGCACAAGAGCTCGTCCCCGGTCTCGACGTTCCACAATCGCCACGTCGCGTCGAAACCCGCGGTGGCGACGTACTTGTTCATGCCGTGAAAACAGATTTTTCCGCACCGCGCGGCGTGTCCCTTGAACTCTCTGACGCGAGAGCCGTCGCTCGCGTTCCAAATCGCCGCCGTGCCATCCGCGTGCGACGTCGCCAACAACGACGCCGCGGCGTCCACGCCCGTTATTCTGTGATCGGTCGCCCTGATGACGAGATCCGACGTCAACTTTCCAGATTGTACGTCGCACGTCCACCGCCTCGCCTCGCCGCTCCAACTCGCGCTCACCGCGCCTCGGCCCTCGTCGAAAAACTTCACCCCGCACACCGGTCGCGAGTGATCACCGATCTCCGAACACTGCGCCTGGAATCTCGACGTCGTCGCCACCGCCGCGTCCATTCGCGCCGTTCGCTCATCTCGCACCGACGACGTCCCGCCGCCGCCGCCGCCGCCGCCGCCGCGCGCTCTCGCCGCGCGTTCCGCCGCGTTTCGCCTCGCCGCCCTCGGCAACGACCACTCCGCCACCTCGATCCTCGCCTCGAGCAACATCTGCGTCCCTTCCGTGTAAAAGATCTCCCGCTGACGCTTCCCCATCCCTCCACACGCGCCCTCGTCCTCGTCCTCGCCGACGCCGACGCCGTCCTCGAGCTCGCCCCCGTCCCTCGCGTCCAACGCCGCCAACGCCGCGCGCAGACGTTCCCGACGATCCTCCGCCCGCTCCCCGAACAGCGTCACCGGTTCACGCATCTTCCGAAGCGCGCGGCGCACGTCCGCATCGTTCGTCGGCGCGTGCGTCGCGCGCAATCGTCGTCGAGACTCGAACGCGCGCACGAGCGCCTCGCGCTGTCTCTTCGCGATCGTCATCGCCGTCGACTCGTCGTCGGTCGCGGTTTCGTCGGCATCGCGCGCGTCGTCCTCGGCGTCCGAGTGCGCGCGCATGACTCTCGTCGTCGACGACGAGTGACGCGCGTCGACGAGTGACGCGCGTCGTCATTCGTCGCGCGCGCGTCATTTTCAATTCATTCATTCATGACGACGGCGCGTCGTTCGGACGCCGACGACGCCGAGGCGGCGTCTCGCGCGGTCGCGCTCGAAGAGATTCGACTCGCGATGACGCGCGCGTCCTCGTTCGCGGCGTCTCGCGCGCGCGACGACGAGGAGGGTGACGATGAAGATGCGTCTGGGACCGGCGGCGGCGGCGACGACGAGACGTGGGACGACGACGACGAGACGTGGGACGACGACGAGACGTGGGACGACGACGACGACGACGACGACGACGACGACGACGACGCGCGGGCCTCGGACGCGATCGATGCGAAACTGGACGCGTTGGACGCGTTGGACGACATGCGCGCGCACCGAGGCGAGGACGCGGGGACGCGAGACGCGAGTCGGGCGCCGGGCGCGGCGACGACGCGTCTGACGAAACACGCGAGCGGGTGCGCGCGACCGAACGCGAACGGGGGTGTGAATAATAAGACGCGCGCGATATCGGCGGCGACGGGTACGGAACGGACGTATAAACGAGGACCGGGACGCGCGGCGCACGCGGGCGAACGCGAAACCCGCGGCGAGGGCGCGAATAGACACGGACGCGCGGTGAACGACGCGGTGCGAGAGGCGAGGAAGCGTCAGGATAAGCTCGGGGTGTTGAATAAGGATAAAGAGGATCGAGCGACGGTGGAACAGGCGCTGGATCCGCGGACGATGCTGATTTTGTTTAAAATGTTGAGTCGCGAGACGTTTACGGAGATTCACGGGTGCGTCTCCACGGGGAAGGAGGCGAACGTGTATCACGCGCGGAAAGCGCCGACGGAGGCGTCGCCCGAGGCGCGAGACTTTGCGGTCAAGGTGTATAAGACGTCCATTCTGGTGTTCAAGGACAGAGATCGGTACGTGAGCGGCGATTGGCGGTGGCGCAACGGGTACAGCAAGAAGAATCCGCGAAAAATGGTGCAGACGTGGGCGGAGAAGGAGATGCGAAACCTCATACGCCTGAAAGAGGCGGGTCTGCGCGTGCCCACGGTGGAGATGTTGCGTTCACACGTGTTGGTGATGGAATTCATCGGCACCGAGGACGGCGTCGCCGCGCCGAGATTGCGAGACGCCGACGTTTCGACGAAGAAGATGCGCTCCCTCTTCACCGAACTCATCGTCGACGTACGCACGATGTACCAAAAGTGTCGACTCGTGCACGCCGATCTGAGCGAGTACAACCTGTTGTTTCACGAGGGGCACATCTGGATCATCGACGTGTCGCAGAGCGTGGACCAGGACCATCCGAGGTGCTTGGAATTTTTACGCGAAGATTTACTCCACGTGATTCAATTCTTCGCCAAACGCGACGTCGCCGTGCCGACGGTTCGCGAACTCTTCGATTTCGTCACCGATCCCGCCATCAACGATGAAAACATAGAGGCGGTGTTGGAGGCTCTGAGCGAATCCGCGGAATCGCAGGCGGTGGAACTCAAGCGCGTCAACGCGCAGCTCAACGCGCTCAACTCGGCGGATCCCGACGCGTGCGTCGACGGCGCCCTCGGCGCGTCCGCGCCGGCGACGGCGTCGAGAAAAGATCAAATCGCCGGGGACGATGAGAACGTCATCGCGCTCATGGAACGTCGCGCGGAACAGGAGATTCAGGCCAACGTGTTCCACCAGGCGTTTATCCCTCGCGCGCTCGACGAGGTGGACATGTTCGAGCGCGACCAGAGACGATTAATTCAGGGGAAAGGCGAGAGCGAGGGCATCTATTACCAAACCATCACCGGCATGGAGAGCGATCTGAGCGGCGTGCGCACGACACCGACGCTCCTGACGACGAAAAAGCTCGATGTCTGCGACGAGGAGGAGGAGGAGGAAGACGAGGACGACGACGACGAGGAAGACGACGAGGAAGACGACGAGGAAGACTCGGATGTAGACGCAGACGGTCGACGGCGGTTCGAGAAACCCGTGATCGATAAGGAGGCGGCCAAGGCGGAGCGCAAAGCCGCCGCGAAACTGCAGAAACAAGCCGCTGCGGAGAAGAGAAAGACCAAGGTTCCCAAAAAGGTGAAAAAGGCCAAGACGAAAAAGGGCAAAAAGTGAGAAAGGGCGAGAAGCGCCGCGAGAACCTTGGTCTTTCTCCGCACACGCGTAGAACTATATACTCGCTACTTGTAGAATGAATGAATGATGATTAATACAATGCATGAATACATACGCGCTAGAGTTTACTCGCGCTTACCTTTCCCGGCGGGGGCGCTCGACACGCCGCGGCGAAATCAGCCGGGACGCGTCGGCGCACGAAGCTTTCGAAATCTTCATACCTCGTGATTCCATCGCTCGGTCTCGACGACGGTGTCAACGCGAGCGGTTCACCGTTATACACCGCGCGCACGCCGAGCGTGCCGTCCGTCATGCGCCACGTCTCGAAGATTAACGAACTCGCGGTTCTCGGCCACTCGACGATTGCGGTCCCCAACGCGCCGAGCGCGGCGAAGATGGACATGAGCGTGCTGTCGTGACCCGAGTACAGGCTCAGTTTCACGTCTCCGGGCGCCACCATCTCCTCGCAAATCTCGCGTAATAATTGACTCCCGATCAACGGCGACGCCTCGGGACTGGCGAACGTGGCAAAGTGCCTCCGCTCCATGAGCGTCAACAGACGCGCCACCTCCTCCACCGTCACGCCGAGCGGAAGCGTCATCCCGTCCGCGAGATGATTCACTCGACACTGTAACGGATCCCACACCATGACGAGTCCGGCCGCTTTCCCGCGCGCCTCGGCGATGCCGTCTCGCAACGCCGCCAGATTTTTATTCGCGAACGCCTCGGCGTCCTCGCGCGCGTCCGGCGCCCACGACCGCGCGAACACCTCGTTCAATCGCGCGCACGCCGACCCCGGTTTCGGAAACATCGTCTCCCGCTCCTTCTCACGAACCTCGACGACGAGCGCGCCGTCGCTGTTTTCGATCTCGGAGGAGGGAGAAGAGGAGGAGGAGGAGACGGTTGGCCACCCGCCCGCCAACACGCTCTGCGCCGACGCCACGCACCTCGCCACCGCCGTGCTTCGCACCTTGACCTCACCTCGCGCGCGCGCCTCGTCGAAATTCGACGATAAAAACTTCAACTCACCTATCAACCAGTCCGCGATCACCTCTCGTCCGAGCGCGCGCATCTGCGCCGACCCGCGTCTCGTGAGCTCGCCCTCCCACGACTCCCCCTTGGCGTACAGCCCGCGAGCTTCCCACGCCGCGGGCACCCTCGCCCGCGCGCGAAGCGCGTCTCGCTCGCTCGGCGCGAGCAAAAGCTTTTTCCACGCCTCGACGTCTTCGTATCGCGGACACAAGCCGGTGATCGGGGTGCGATCGCCGTGTCTGAAGACGATTTGCACGCGCACGAGCGCTCGAGCGTCGCGAGGCTTTTCGACGACGCGCGCGCGCTCGGACGACGCGGACGACGACGACGTGGCGTCGGCGGTGGACGACGCGCTCACGAGCGATGCGGCGCCGACGACGGCGAGCGCCGTCGCGCGTCGCATCGCGCGCGAGGGTGTGCGGCTCATCATCAATGTTCAATTTAACTTTACACGCGCTTTTTCGTCGCGACGACGGACGCGATGGGAACGACGCTCAAGAGATGCGCGAACGCGACGGCGACGTGGACGAGACCGACATTTCCGGGCGCGGAGGCGCACGCGGCGACGCACCAGGCGATGGTTCGAGGGATCGGGCCGAGACGCGGCGGCGGCGACGAGAGCGAGAGCGACGGCGACGGAGCCCGACGCGCGAGGAGCGTCCCGGACGCGCACAGAGCGCTGATGGCGTCGACGACGCCGAGTGGATGAAGAATATCGCCGAACGCGCGACGTCTCGCGGTGTGCGAGGCGTGGTGGAACCAGGCGATGAGGGAAGGGAGGAGGGCGATCCACGCGCAGAGCGCCGAGAGTCGACGGCGCGCCGACTCGGACCGCGCCGCGCTCGCGATGGATGACGTCGATACGTACACCGCCAGAGAGGCGAGGATGGACTCCAGAGGACGCGCGCGAAGCACGCGCGGTGATGACGCGTGCGCGAGCGCGGTGAAGACGACGGCGCGAGGGATCGACGTCGGTTCCAACGCGGCGGCGATGACGCCCGCGAGCGCGCTCGGCGTGCGCTCCTGAATCGCCTCGTACGCGCGATTCGGCACGCCGAACGTTCGCGCGGAAGCGCGCTCGTTCGGTTCGCCCAGTGCATCGCCGAACGCTCGCGCGCGCTCCGCCGCGGTGAGTCTCTTCGATCGAGGAAACGCCTTCGCGTACCCGCTCGCCAACGCGTCGATCAACTGTTTACACCACGTCGCGCACCGATGATCGGTGGACGCACCCACGTTGGACGCCGTCGCCGCGCTCGCGCTCACCGCCAGACCCTCCGATACCCAATCGTCCACGTCACCCATCGCGCTCGAGCTCACCTGTCGATCTCGAGCGCCTCCCACGACGCTCACCGCCGCGACGCGCGTCCTCGCGCCGCTCGCCTCCCATCGCGCGCGCGCGCGTCTCTCGTACATCCACATCGAAAACGTCAGACTCACGGGATTCCACGCCACGGGCGCCGCCAGATTCACCACGCTCACGTCACCGTTTGCGCTCACGTCGCTCCCCGCGGCGTCCATCCCCGCGATCCCCCCCGCGCTGTGTCCCAAGAGCACCCACCCGACGACGTCCCGCCCGTCCTCGCGCCGCGCCGCGCGCAATCCTCGCAACGCCATCCGCACGCTCTCCCCTTGCCTCGCCAACAGCGCCGCGTTATACACGCTCAATTCTTCGTCGAAATCGAGCGCGTAGTGCTCGACGCGGCACCCACCGCGCGCGTCGTTCTCCCGCGTCCCGCTCCCCGCGCTTCGCGCCTGGCGGTGACTCCCCCCCGTCCCCGGGACGAACACGCTCACGACGACGCACGACGACGACGACGCGTCGCCGGGCGGTGACGAGACGTCGCGCTCGTCTCGATACGCCGTCAACGCGTGCGCGGAGGACGCTAATCGAATCTCCGGCACGTCGACGTACGACGGGTACATGTAACTCATGGCGCAACGGTTTTCGCCACCGTAGCGCGGGGACGAGACGACGGCCCACGCGACGGCGACGAGGCAAAGGACGAGACGACCGATGGCGTCGATGGACGTCGCGGCGCGCATGGTCGGTGACGGTGACGCGCGCGCGCGAGTGACGATGATGCGTGATGAGTGACCGCCGTCTGGGACGCGCGCGAGCGACGACGATGCGCGATGAGTGACCGCCGTCTGGGACACGCGTGAGCGACGTACGCGATGAGTGACCGCCGTCTGGGACACGCGTGAGTGGCGTATATGAGTGACGTGTACAAACAAACAAATAAACAATGAATGGAGCGATCGATGCGCGCGCGGCGCGACGTGATGCGATGCGATGCTATGCGTGTCTCTCTCACGCGGTGGCGGCGGCGGCGGCGGCGGCGGCGGCGGCGGCGGCGGCGGCGGCGGCGCGCGACGCGCGAAGCGCCGCCTTTTCCCTCGCCTTGAGTTCTCTCTTTTCTTCTCTCGCCTTTTTCTTCGCCGCGCGCTCGGCGATCTCCATCTCTCGCGCCTCGGCGCGCGCCTTCGCCTCCGGTCCGCCCAAACCCGCGAGTAACTCGGCGCGCGTGAGGTACTTGCCATCCTTACCCCGCACTCTATTCTTGGCGTGCGCCGACCGCGACGCGTACTTGGCGACGCCTCGTCTCGAAACCTCCGTCGACGTCGACGACGACGCGTTCGCCGCCGCCGTTCTCGCCGCCTCCTTCGCCCTCGCTCTCCGTCGACGCAGGATGGCGTTGTACTGCTTGGCGTTCACGTACACCGCCGCATCCGTCGACGGCAACAAGACTCTCGGATGGACGACGACGCCCGCCGCCGCGCCCACCGCGCTCCCCCCCGCGCCCCCCCCCGCCGCCGCCGGTACGGCTAACAACGCCTCGCCGAACGGATTCCCGCCGCTCGCCGCGCGTCCGTACGCGCTCGGATCGATCCCCACCCGCCCACTCGAGACGTGATTGTGATCGTGGTGGTGGTGTCCGAGAAGAAGACGGTGGTGTCGCGCCACCGCGTGCAGATGATGATGAGACTGCGCGTGCGCGTGATGACGCCGAGCCGCCGCCGCCGCGTACGCGAACGCCGTCGGTCGCGTCGTCCCCGTCCCGCCCGACGTCGAGACGTCCCAGAACATCCCCGCGCGCGAATCGATCGCCGTCTGCGCGCTCATCTCCTCGACCACGACCACGATATCACGACCGCGTACTTGGCGACTCAAAT
>Ga0255782_10000188_pt1 | contig 56057 bp, 26 predicted proteins | sample 101ome_26_FD_179980 | JGI IMG/M metagenome (GOLD analysis project Ga0255782, IMG submission 179980) | Coastal salt marsh microbial communities from the Groves Creek Marsh, Skidaway Island, Georgia - 101408AT metaG (version 2) | ecosystem: Environmental > Aquatic > Marine > Intertidal zone >...
CAACTCCTAACAAATCCTTTTCATCTGAAAATAATGTTTTTGGGGTTTCTTTTACATCACCATTTAATGCAGCACCTAATCTTCTACCTATAATTTGGTTCATCTTTGCACCACTAATATCCATATCAAATGAAGAATCAATAAATATGGAATCCGAACCTATTAAACTAAATTCGTATGTATTATCACTTTTAGCACCATCAGATACAAAGTTTAATTCGTGAACTGTTAGTTGTGTAACTCCAGTTGAATTTCCATTTTCATCTTTTAGTTCATTTTCTTGAATTTGAAAATCCCACATTCCATTTACAGCAGAGGACATACCATTTAAAATTTGATACAATGCATCTTTAACAAAGAAAGATTCAGTTTCTAATATATTTTTTGCAAAATCAAAATTTACATATAAATTATCCAAATAACCCCAATATTGTGCAGTTTTTGTATCACTTTCACCAATTAAATTATCAGTAGGTGTAGTTTGTGAAGGAAACTGAACCAATCCCCCATCTGATTTTTTTACCGAATTATCAGTCGTACCACCACCTTTATCAGCAGTTACAATATCTTTAATTTTACTTTTGGGTTGTATTTTACCTAAATTAAACTTGGGCCCCTTTGGGTTTGGTATAAATAACTTATCTATTTTAGTACTATAAATGTTTGGAAATGCAGAACATTTTGTATCTTTTGTATTTATTTCAAATTTTATAACTTTATTGGGGTCGTTATTTAAAATATATCCCTCTACACCTATTTCAGAGAATATTCTCATAAGTGTACTGAATTTTATGAATCTTGCATCAGATGTTATTTTTGTTCCAGTTGGAAATGTAACATCCTCATCACCAATTTGCTTTGTATCTCTAACCAAACCAAAAAACCACCCATCTGTTGTACTATTTAATTTAGAATTTGTAGAGTCATCGAAATTTATAAAATTTTCTTGTTTTGCAAGTTCAGATTCTAATGCCTGTATTCTTTCAGTTCTTCTGGTTTTTGGTAAGTCATTAAATGCCTTCATCCACCTTGACTTAAAGTATTCATCTTTATTATTACTAAATTCACTTATTCTAATTTTCTGTGTTCCATAGGATGGTGCACTAACAAGTGTTGCATCTTCATTAGAGTTTTGTTCACCAGATTCACTTGCTAAAAGATATGCAGGTAATTCAACATAACCTGAACATTTTACATTTATATTCCAAGTATCACCATTTAAAGTAATACCACCACCTGTCATAAATCCTAAATAGTTATCATACTCTCCTTCAGAACTTTCTCTTATTGCATTTGTATTTGAGAATGTTTGATATTTTGCAATATTCTCTGCAGTTAACTGCTGTAATCCACTTACTCCAGCATCGGTATTCCAACCCCATTCTATAAACATAGAATAACCTGGTTCTAAAAAGTATTTACTCAAAGTTTCCATTTGTTCTTTTGAGTATGCAGTAATTGTAAAAGATGCCTTTCTTGATAAATTACCAGTACCTTCATCAATTTCTAATGATGAAACAATTGGAGATGGCCTATATCCTTGCCCCTCATTTGCATTTATAGATGCACCACCCCATGTAGTTCCAACTGTACCTGATAGTTTGTCATTACCATATATTCCATTAGTTGCACTTCCTGCTGCTTTAAATAAATCATAATTAGGATTTGATAATAGAACAAGACCACCAGGACCGGTGCCAGATGTAATCCTAACCCATGGATTTAATTTAGATATATTATATACGCTACCTCTTCTATTTTTGAGTTTTGTACGAATATAATCAGATATATTTGAAAATTTAGGAAATGTTGACATAACCTATTATTTAAAATTATTATTTATCTCAATATAGTTTTGTGGAATTCTTAATATTGTTCCATCTTTTAATCCAAATGGTGCATTATGAATATTGTTTGCTGCAGCAATTATCCACCACAAAGATGCATCTCTGTAATATTGATATGCAAGTGTATCTAATCTATCACCAGTTTCGCTAGCAACATAAATATCATCATCTCTTAATGGAATTTCTGGATATATTTTAGAAGTATATACAGTTCTCCCATCATTTAATTTTTTTGTTTTATTATTTTGATATCTACTTGCCATTATTAACTTGTTTGTGGTGTAAATGAATATAATCTTCTACCTTGAGTTGTACTTCTACTTTCCAAAAATTTAATTGTAATGGAAACATCAGTAATCATAGGTAATCTATAGCCTTCCATATCTACACCTTCATTTGATATAGAATCTACTTTTTTATTTATTTCCCAAGGTGTAGATTCTGACCATGTATGTGATAATGATTCTATAAATGCAAACTTACCTTTATATAAATCACCCATCGTAAATTTAATAAATGGTGGAACTATTGCAGATGATTCCGAATAAAATCCTTGTGGGAAAACTAATGTATTTAAAAAATTTATTTTATCCCACCCTGCCTTGTGCTCTTCTGCATTTAAAGAAAATACTTTAAAGTTAAATGAAACACTTCTTTCAATTCCACTATATGTGTAGTAACTAAATGGTGAACCAATAAATTTACCACTATCCCATGATGGTGAAAGTGTTTCGGTTAAACCAGTTATTGTTGATAAAAAATTAACTGACCTACCTCTATGTATAGAAGTAAATTTAAGAGGTACTGTATCAAGTTCATCTATTGGTGTATTATCTATATTTAAACCATCTGATTCTTTATAAACACCACTCGTATTTACAGCAATACCATAAGATGATTCATTATTTTTATTTTTAGAAAAATTATCTAAATTTTGTTTTCTTTTTTCAATTTGACCTTTTGATAATTTTCCTGCTCTGTTTATTTGTTTATTTAATTCAATATCTGGAAATGGAGAATTTTTTAATAATCCAAATTCTCTATTTTCTTCGGCATCATCAGATTTTTGTACAAATTTACTTGGTAATGCAAATGTACTTGTTTCCTTACCTAAAATTCCAAAATTTTTAGTTTCAACAGTTGTTATACTTGGTTTAAAGAAAGATGAATATGATGAACCTCCTGCATCAAAAAATTTACCAGAATCACTAACAAAGTTTGGAAGTGAACTATTAAATGTAGTTAAAGATGTTCCTGCACTTGTAGCACTTAATAAATTATTTTGTGTGTTTGACCCATAATTTCTTACTATTTTAACTCCGTTTGCAAAACCTGGAAAATTGTCAAAATCATAATTATTTTGTGATGGGGCATTTCCACCTCCTACTAATTTATCTCTCAATAAACCTTTCCCAAATTTCATTGCCTCACCAATTACTTTAGAACCTAATTGATTTGGGTCAGTTAGTGAACCAATTCCACCTTTTAACAATCTACCTAAAAGACTTCCTTGTGAACTATCTTTAATATTTTGTAATACACCTTGGTAATCTTTTTGAATACTATTTGTTGTTTCCAAACTACCCTTTGTAGGGTCTGAAAAGTTTTTTGTGAATGTAGGTGTTGCAAGAGATGGTATGCCTAATGTTTTGGTAGCAAAAGTTCTAACTGACTTAAATACCTTACCAATAGGACCTGATGGAAGTACACCAGATGTTTCTGCTTTCATCTCTGATAATGGTAAGGTTTCTCTTAATACCATTCTACCTAATTCAGGCCCATACAATAGGGGTTGTGAAAGTGTACCTAATATTCTAATACCTGTTGTCTCTTGTTCAAATACTCGTTCTCTTAATGTACTACCATTATTACGCCTTAATAAATTAACAGCTTTCATTGTAGTAGCATTAATTACAGGAGAATTGGATGATAATGGTATATTATTACCATTTCTAATCGCATAGACCTCTTGGGCAGTTTTACCACCTTGACTTTCTAATTGTTTACTTTTAAATAATTCTTCTAATGTAGGCATAGTTATACTGCGTATGAATTACTTCCTATTTTATCATAGACCTTTGATAAGGTTGATGCAACTTTTTGTCCATCCATATAAACTGCAACTTTACCATTGGTTAAATCGTTTCGTAACCCTTGAATTTCAGTTAATAGTTCGCGGTCTTCACCACCACCACCATCACCACCTAATAATGAATTTAACCCAGTTGCAACAGTACCAACTACTGACAAAGCCATTAATCCTGGTGCGGCAAGAACTCCAGCTACACCCAATGCTATTAACGAAGCTGATAACCCCATTAATGAATATGATAATAATGCTATTGCTGGGATTAATAGTACTAATCCACTAATTGTTGTAGCTACAGACATTAATTGTGGCATTAAAGTTCCGATACCACTAGCCATCATTTCAAATCCAGTTCCTATCGCTTGAAGTGCATGTCCTAATACCAATACTGATGCCGCTATTACTAACATTGCTGCTGCTCCAGCTAAAATTGCTACTGCACCAACTCCACTCATCATAATAGCACCCAATAGGGCAACAGCACCAACTAAAGATAACATCGATACCACAGCCATTCCAACTGCTTCCCAACTAACCTTCATAAATTCTTGTACTGCTTTTCCAAATACAAATACAGCACCAGCTACAATTACCATTGCTGCAGCACCTTTAAGAACTGCATTCATATTGATTTTAGACATAGAATCCATCATTCCACCTTTAGAAGCTGGATTTGCTTTATCTGATAAGGATTTCATTGGGGCAGTTTTATTACTCTTAAATCTCATATCAGGTGTACCATCAGCTTTAAGTGGACCTTTCGGTCCTTTACCAAAGTATGATTTAAATTTTTGTAATATACCACCACTACTTTTAAGATTAATACCCATTTGACCTGCTGCAATAGCCATACTGCCCATTGCTTGCATTCCACTAAATAGTTGTGAACCTACTGATTTTGCAGTGTTTGCAAATTTTTCATAATTAGTTACTGTTATTTCTCCATTTTTACCTAATTTATCTGCATTGTCAGCCATTTTTTGGAATTCTGCAACAGATACACCTAATAATGCTGCGGTTTGTTTCTTTTGGAAGTAATCCATTTTATTGAATTCTTCTATACCACCTAACGATGAAAGTGTTTCTCTAACTGCACCACCTATATCTCCTTCATATGCTAATGCTCTGGCTCTATCTAAATTGATATTTCTACCTAACATTGCACCAAGTTCTAATTCTGCATTAATTGAATTTTCAAAATCTAAAAGGTTATCAGCAATACCAGAAACTTGTTGCATTGAAACCCCCAACTTACTAGCAGCAATGGCAGCCTCAGCAATATTCTTACCACCATTTTTTCCAAATAATGCAAATTGTTCAGCAGAATTTGCTACATCAGCCATTACATCAGCAGGAACTAATCCATTTTGTTCTGCAAGGTTTTTAGTAGACTGAATTAAGTTTTGTGCTGTTTTTGCAGACCCATCATTTAATCTAGCAAAAGAACCAGTTAATCCAGCAGCCTCACTTGCACTTATTCCTAAATTTGTAGCAAGTGCATTAGTTCTAAATTGTGTTAGTGCTGATACATCACTTAATCCACCAAATTCTTTTGAAAGAGATTTTGTAGTTTCAACTGCATTTGGAAATATTGTTGAAAATAAAGTTGTTGATATATTTGAAGTATCTAATAAAGAACTACCTAATTGTCTTGAAGTTTCTAATAATTTCTTTCCAGCAGCTCCACCTGCTATAAATACAGCACCTAATTTACCAAGGCCTGTTGATAATAGTAGGTCTGCTGTATCAAAAATACCACCAACGGTGTCTTTTATACTCTCATATACTTTAAGTTGTTTATTTAAATAACCTTGTTGTTTTTCGGTTAGTGAAGACATTCTTTCTGCAATATCTCTTTGCTGTTCAAGAGTATTTATTATATCTTGATTAACCTCCTCATTTTCTCTTAATAGTTCAATTTGGTCATTTATATCTGCTAATTTTTTTGCTCTACTTATTTCATCTTCAGCTGACATTGATAACAATTCTTGTGTTGCTGATGCAACTGAATTAATACTATCTTGTGTTACCGAACCTAATGTTTGTTGAGAATTTAGCCTCTTTCTATCTAATTCAACTAATGAAGCCTGTATACCAGTTAGTCCTTTTAATTTACCTTCTTGTTGAATTAAAGTATCTACTATTATTTTAGTCTTTGCTTGTATTTCCTTTAATTGCTCGTTGTTTTCTTTTAATATTGTTACCTGGTTTTTATACTCTTTTGTGCCCTTTACCCTAGCCCTTCCAAGCTCGTTTTCAGTGCCTAATAGTCTATCCATTTCAGCTTTGGCAGCTGCAACGTTTTCCTTTAATTTTTTTATTTCATCACTTGAGGCCATCTAATGTATACTATTGGTAATATTTTAAATCATCTTCTAGCTCTTTGGCTAACTTATCGATTTCTTTCATTTTTTTAATGATTGGAGGTGGAACTTTTTTATTTTTTTCCGCCTGTTTTAATGCTCGATTTGTAGCATTGGATTTTAGTCCATCAAAAAATGAATCAGAAAACTTTTTGGCTGCACCAAATAAACCTTCGTTTGTTTTTTGTTTTGACATGGGTAATCTCTTTATAGTTTTATACAACTATAAATATTGGATAAAAAAAAAGTGAGGATTATTTCCTAACCCTCACCTTTGACTTTCTTTCTATTTTCTTATGTTCTTCTGCTTCTTTCTTTTTTAACTCTAATAACTTATTGAAATAGAACTTTCTCCATTGTATAGGCATGAAGTAAACATCTCTCCAAGTAAATCCGTTACCAAAGTTAACCAACTCCCAAATTTGGTTGTGAAGTTGGATACTATAATCATTCGGAAGGGTAAAAAAACGATACCCCAAACGGGATATCGAGTGCCTCCTCTTCACCCGTCAACTCTGAAACAAAGTTGAATGTTAAATCCATATCAGGACTTAACCCTTTCACAAATTTTCTGAATGCTTTAGTGTCTAATGCTAGGAATGAATTTTGTACCCATTTAGTAATGAATCCTCTATCTTGGTTACCATCTACTGATTGAATCATATACTTTAAACGAGTTGTTACATCAAATGTAGCATCTCCCTTTCCTTTATATAATCTAGCTAATGCTTGGTTTTCTTTACTAATTTCAATCTCATCACCATGTGTTAGAAGTTTAAATTCTAATTCAGTTCCACTTTTTGGTAAAGTAAACTTATATAGGTTATCACCATTGAGTAACTCTTCATTAAAATCTCTGGTTTTTACCTTTGATAAATCAATAGTTACTTTTTGTAATTCTAATGTAGATGGGTCAGTTACCTCAACAACATAATCAGAACCATAACCCATTACTCTTGTTGCTAAAAGAATTGCATTTTTATCACCGATAAAGATATCATTTATATCAACACCTGGTTCTACAACAACTGATTCAAATAGTTTATCTAAAACTATACCCTTTTTAATTAAAGATTGAGATGCAAGAATATCTTCTTCTCTTGCAGTCATGTATTTAATTTCAACATTTCCTTTTCTTAAAGGATGTCCTTCTGGATAAACTAATCCCTTTGATGGTAAATCCACTACCTCGGTTGGGAAATCGAATTTATTTTCGCTCATAATTAACCTTTATTTGTTTGTATATATAAGTATATGGAAATAAAAAAGTTGTAAAATGAAAAAAGGTTCTCACAAAGAGAACCTTCTTCAAATATATAGATAGTAGTGGATAATATCTTAAAACTCTAACACAGCGTAATCGTATGCCAATGTTAGTGAAATTTCAGCAGGGTCATTAGAGTCGAATGCCAAGTCATTGAAATTAGCAGCAGCAATGAAAGCACCTTTCAGTTTCCATTGTTCAATTTTATCACCAACTGGACCTAACATATAGAAATCGATATCTTTTTTGTAGAAATCTGCATATCCTTTTCTACCAGTTAAAGATTCATACCCTAATCTTACCCATTCCATCACTTGTTGTGCTCCACTTGGAACGATTGGGTCATATAGAGTAATTTCGATATCTTGCCACTCACCTTTACCTTGTAGTTTTCTATAAGTGTTGATGTGGTCTAACTTTACAGTTTCGAAATTGATAGCTGGTCTACTTGCTGCCTTAATTAAGTACGACTGAATACCATCAATCTCCATGATGTATCTGTTCTTCATCTTCGGTTCGAAGTTGGTAAAGAACATTTCGTTAAATTCTAATACTTCTGCCATTTTATTATTTTCCCTTTTATACTAATAAATATTAGTTGTTCATTTTTTTATCTTATGCCGAGAAAGATGCCCCAGTTGGTAAGATGTTGAAATCAATTACGATGAATTCAGCAGTCTTAGCAGGTTGTAAGAAAATCTGTCCAGCAAGTATGTTTCTATCAACTACATCAGGTGTGTTGTTAGTTTCATCCATAACCACTTTGAATGCATACAATCCTTGTCTTTGTTGGATACCCTCTAAATAAGGTTGTACTGTATTGATAAATCTACCTCTTGTTTGAGCAGTGTTTTGTTCGAATACCAAGTATCTTGAAGTACTTGCAACAAATTTCTTAACTGCAATCAACAATCTTCTTACATTGATTCTATCTAATGCAGAAGCCTTATCTTGTAGAGTCTTTTGTCCAAATGCAACAATACCTTGTCCTGGGAATGAAGCAATTGGGTTTACTTTGTTTTCATATAAAGTATCTCTTTCAGAGTGAGTTAATCTATTCAATACTGATACTGCACCAATAATACCACCTCTATTCAAACCAGCAGGAGCAAACCACTCAGCTGCAATTGCATCGTTAGCAGCAAATACTGCAGGTAACAATACTGAAGGTGGAACTGAAATTAATTTGTTAGTATTTGTATCTACTGTCTTAACCCAAGGATAATAAGAACCTACATAGTTCGAATCGATTGAGTTAGCTTGAGTAGTTACTTGTGCAATTGTATCACTCACTCCAGTTAAGTCAGAGATAAAGAATGCATCTTGTCTTGCCTCTACCATATCAATCACATCAGTAGTTACTGCTGGGTGTAATCTTCTTACAATACCAGGTGTTACTACCATGTTAATATCATACTCATCTTGATTTGAGATTGCATCGATTGCCTTCTTGTATGCAACTGAACCACTAGCAGTAGAATCAGTTAAATCAAATCCTTGTGAATTACCAGATGAGATTGAACTTCCTAATGCAATTTCTCTTGTAGGAGCCATACCATCAAATCCACCTTGGAATGCAAGTGAAAATTGTCTCTTAACCATATCTTCAGTTGCAGAACCAGTCATTTCTAATGAAAGTTGAGAATCAAATCCAAAATCTACATTTGAACCAGTTCCAGCACCATCAGGAATCGGATTTAGATAATTTAAATTGTCTTTCTTTACACCAGTTGTTTCAAAGTTAATACCAGCATACTGATAAGGATTACCAGTTGTATTTCCATTTGAAGTTGTTTGGTAAGTTACAGTTGGAACAATACTTGAATCAGTTGCCTTGATAGGTAACTCATATGCACCGTGTCCGAATGGAGCAGCAGATACTGGGTAAGAACCTTGAGCACCTACTTCTACTCTAATGTATGATGAGTTATTTACCCAATCACCATTTTCAGTAATTTTACCATTTGAATCAACTGTATAATATCTATCACCAATTACTCTTGCGATATAGTTTGCAGAGTCTGGGTCAAGGTTTACATTATTAAAAGTTTCTAATACTACTTTTCTCTTGTCAGTATCAGAGAATGAACGAATTGTTACAGTAAATACTGAATAATCTGTTCCACCATCCTCACCTGCTGCCTTAACACCAGAGATAGAAACTTTAAATCTTCTATTTTCACCATTTCCATGCCCTAAAGTATGGAATCTAAATAAGTCATATCTTTCACCGGAGATTAATTGTGATTTGACCCATGGTGTATTTGCAGATGATGCATCATATGTGAAGTCTTGAGTTGGTAGTGAGATTGCTGAAATTACATTTGCGTCTCCACTACCACTAGCTGCATTTTCAAAGTAAGAATATACATATGCATCTTTTGGCCCTCTTGCAGATGTTCCAAATACATCAGTTACATCATTTCCAGCAGAAGGTAAAATAGATGAAGAAACTTCACCAATACCAGAACCACTAACAACAAATGAACCAGTTTCTGCTAAATCAGAAATAGTAAATCCACTAAATCCTACTTCAGCATCACCATTATCGGTTGAATGAAGTGTTGAAATTAATTTAAATCCGTTTGAACCAGATGTTGCAATACCAATAGGTGCAACTTGTTGATAACCACCTACACCTGCAACTCTAACGATTGTTGCAGTTCCAGCTTCTCTTAAATAATTCTGCACTGCATACTCTGTATAGTAAGTACCATCAGGTGTACCAAATTTTTCTTCAAACTCCGATTGAGTTCGAACTACTGTGGGTACAAACGCAGGACCTTGTTTAAATGGTCCAATAAACGCTGCACCGATTTCTCCTACACCTTGTGCTAAAAACGATAAGTCATTTTCTCTCGTAAATACTCCAGGTGATACAATTCTTTCTGCCATATTATCTCCGTTTATTAAATAAACAATTTAGTTATTACTACTATAAATATAACTAAAATATTGAAACCATCAATTATTATACTTCAGGTGTTGGGGTTACCGAACCTGTTGACCATGGTAAGTCTTCTGTACTAACTTCTTCACTTGCATCATCGATTTCATCAATTTTCTTTTGAATCTGTTCAGAGATATGGTTCCAATATGAAGTTGCCGCACTTGATGATACTATATTTTGTACCCAGCCAATTACTAAATCTTCGGTTAAGTCACCAAAAGCTACAAATTCATCAGCTGAACCAGAGTCAAAATCGATAGGAGTAGCTCCAATAAATGTTCCCTCTGTACCCGTTGTTGATTCAGTACCAGTACATTTCCATCTAGCATGTAGTACAACATTCTCATGCGCTCCTATTGTTTTTTTAGTCATTTGGGTAATTCCCCAAGAATAAGTTACTGCCATTTTATTTCCTTTTTTTTTATATATAAATATATAGACTATTTCTTAAACACAAAATAATCACTTATAAATATAACCGAAGTTTCTTAAACACAAATTTAAGATATACTACCAGAAGTTTCTACGAAACTACTTGATACCTCTGTCCAAATAGTCTGAATAAATACAGATTCACTTGCATATAAGTGGTCTTCATTATTGAATTGATAAAGAGTATGGGCATGACTTCGATTGATTTCTTCCCCATCTTCAATAAATGATACTCTTTTAACAACTTCCATACTTGGATTTTGTACATTTACATCTAATTTGTTTAAAACTATTTCTTTTTCTATTGCCATCTTTTATTATTTCTTTAATAATTGTTTCAGCATCTCTTTCATTTCAGAGAGTTCTGATTTTAAATATTCGATTTCTTCTTTTTGAGAATCTACTATTTCTTTTTGTTCATTAATTGCATTAACTAAAAGAGGTACTACCTTATCATATTGGATTGTCATATAATCATATCCTAATGATTCAGCAAGTGGAGCAGGTTTTACAATTTCAGGAAGAATTGATTTAACATCCTGAGCAGATAAACCTACTTGTAATTCTCTACCTTCATATCCTATTAAGTTAGCCTCTTTATTGTTTCTATAATAGAAACCATTTAACTTACCAACTTTTTCAAGAGCATTTTCGATATCACCTTCTTTATCCTTCAATCTCATATCAGAATAGTAAGCGATTACGTTTGATGATGCTCTCATATCACCATTAACTCGCCAACCCCAAGATTCAGCTCTACCTTTCCAAGAACCATTATAATCAATTTCCATGTATGAGTTATGAATACCATAAATCATCCACTCATTGTTTACATCATTGTAGATACCAGTAGAAGAACTACCATTATGCATAAACACTGCTCTACCAGAAATAGACCACCCTTCCCATCCATTAACACCTCCACCATAAGTAGAAACATTACCATACTGTCCACCTTGTGCACCTACTGCCCAAAGTCCGTATCCATAAGATTGGAAGTAAACACCAGTAGCACCTTGAGGTCTGAACCAATCGTTTGCTAATACATAACGAAGTTGTGATGTACCATTTGGATTACAATAATAACCAGTATCGTTTGCATCATAATAGCTACCAGCATACATTGCTCCACCATTTCCATTGTTTTCATCTAAAACAGGAATAGTTCTCCAACCACGGAATCCACCCCAAGTTGAACGGAATCTCAAGTTAGTAATAGGTCCACCAACCATTTGCCATCCATAACGAGATGAACCGTTTGAATAGTGATATGATTGAATACCTACCCAGTGCGATGTACCCGAAGGTTGGTTACCTGGATTGGACCATGTATCAATAAATCCTGAACCCCAATCTGCAACTGCAGTTGTGAAATCTTGTCGACCCCAACCATAGGCACCAGTCCAATAGTTAGTATCACCAGTAATTCTTGGTCTTGCTCTGTAATATTCACCACTATCTCTCGTATGACCTGGTTGACCTAACCATGCCATTGTTCTAGCATTAGCACCTTCAAATCTTGTAGAGTGTCCAGATGCACCATCGAAATAATAACCAGTATTATTTGAATCATAGAAAACTGGTGCTCTTAATGAATCTCCAGCTTGTAGGTTGTAGTTAACATATACATTGTTTGTACCCAATGGGTCAGTTGAGTTGTTAACAGACATTACCTGCGTTGCCATATTGTAATCGTTGTAGAAACGCATACCATTGTAAGATGCGTTTGCTCCAAACTTAATACCAGTATGGAATGCAATCCTTAAATCAGGATATCTATAAGACCACCCACCACCTTCTCTATAAATAGCATATGCAGTACTTCTACCACTTGAGAAGTATAATCCGAATTCCGTATTTGATGATACATCATAGTTGTTTGCAAATCTAAATGCTTGTGATACATTACTTCTTGATGTACCATTTCCATCCCAATAATAGTATGTATCGTTATTATCATAGATAAATGGAGTACGAGTTTCTACATAGTTGTAAACTCTACCACCAGTATCAATTAATAATCTAGCAGTACCCCAACTACCATTTCTATATCCGTGGTTTTGGTTGATTCTAAAGTTATCATCTGCATATCCATATCCAACAGACCAAGTTGTACCGGTCATTGCAGATGAGAATAAGATAGAAGGTCTATCTCCACCACCACTTCCTTCAGTTCTAAATTCACCGGTAATACCCCAAGAGTGATTACCATACTGATTCCGAACTAATAGGGTTACACTATTTCCAGCTGTACCACCTGAACCTGTTTTAGTTATTTGCATTACAGGCCCACTTGTTCTACCAAAATTGGTGAATCCCCAAGGGTCCATATAATATCCACTATTGTTTCTATCACGGTAGAAATCAGCTCTTTGTTCACCAATGGTGTAAGCACCACCACTATATGTTTCTATTTTTCTTGAACCATTGTAGTATAAACCAACCCAAGAGTTTCTATACATTAAGACAGCCCATTCGTTGTTTACATCATTATAGAGACCAGCTGCAGAAGAACCATCGTGCATGAATACCCATCTTCCTTCGATTGAATATCCAGACCAACCATTTAGTCTTCTATCAACACGCATTGTACCATAAGATGCACCAACGGTATCAATACCAATCCGAGCCTCTAATGAACCGTTATCTGAATAGAAATAAGTACCATTATCATTTTGGTGTCTAATTGCCCAACTTCCACCAGAATCTAATAAACCAATTTCATTGGAGTTAGTTGCATATAAATAACCTCTGGTATTATTACCTGCAGTAGCCATGTTGATTTCAACTGTCGATTGAGTACCATATAATCTCCAAGTTCTATTTCCAGTTGAGTACCAATGCATTGCAGTTGCTTGGTTATATAAACCTTCACCACTATTATCGTTTCTGAACCAGTTTCTAGCGTAGATTTCAGTACCTCTAATGTCACCCATATTTGAGTAACCATCTGGATTTACATAATATCCTGTATTAGTCCAATCATAATAAATTGGAGACCTCATATCAGAATTGTGTCTTGCGTAATCATGATTTAGTAGGAAAGATTCACTACCACCACTTAACAATCTTAAACCATAAGTGTGGTTACTTGCCATACGAAGGTCAATTCCGTAATCCAAGTTACCAGTAACAATCATACCCCAATCATTATTGTTTGGTTTGTTAATCCATAAGATTGCATCATCACCAGAAGCTTGGTTATCAATACCATCTAACCTTAAACCACTCATTATTGATGTATTACGAGGGTCTACTCTATATCCACTATTGTCTAAATCATAGAATATTCTTGATTGTAGATAATCATAGAAAATACCCCAACCATCAACTCTCAAGTTTAAGTTACCAACATCGGAACTCATTCTGAATTCACCTGCACCACCAATTAAATCAATACCAGATTGATTATCCCAATGGGTATTGGTTCTTAATCTCATTGTACCACCATTCTGATATGGCATTCTGATTTCTGAGCCAAAATCTCCAAAATATGAAGTATTTGTATCGTAATATCTACTCGATGCAATTGCATTGTCCATCGATGGGTATGCGATGGTATCAGGTGAGAAATCTGAAATATTTGTTGCACCAGGTGATTGGTTAATATACGCCCATGAACGACTTGGTGTACTATCTGTAAATGTTACATCTCTATTAGTTCTAATAATTGCATCTACTTGTGCATAATATCTAACATCAACATAAACTGGTACATATCTGATATCACCACTAATAGTTACAGGCGAACCAATCCTTACTCGATAATAATCATATCCCCAAGTTCTATTTTCAACTAATCTTGCTTGATACCCATTATAGTATCCCCAATAAACCATATAGGTCTTTTTAGAACCTCTACCAAAGTACCTTTCATGTAATTCTACTTCAAAAGTACCAGTAGAGTTCCAATCATTCCAGTCCATTGAAATTCTAGCAATTTCAAATGTACGAGCTTGAGTTCCACTTGCAGTCATTGTAGATTTAATTGGAACCGTATAGAAGTCATCTAATGCAATGTAATCTTCTGCTACAATTGGCCCATTTAAGTCTAAAGTACCATCAACTCTTAAATTATTTAATCGAGAATCACTATTAGGTTCGATTCTATAAGCAGAGTTATCAGTATCAGTTAATGCTCGTGTTATAACTTGATTATAGAAGTTACCCACCTCAGCAGTAAGTTGAGCATTTCCAGAACCAGTATCACCATAAAAAACAAATTCTGCACCAGCACCATTTGGATTACCATCGTTAACTCTAATTTCAGCATCATATGATGTATTAATAAATCCAATTCTGTTACCAGTTACTAATAAATTATTTAAACGAGATGTTCCAGCTGGGTCAACATAATATGAAGTGTTATGGTCATAATAAATTGAAGCCCTCACTTGACCTCCAAAATATGTGTTACCATTATCTAAATCAATAGAAGCACGTAGACTACCATTACCAATGAACACAAATTCATTTGGATTTGAAGAACTCCAATATGAACGATATGGGTTATCATTTCCAGCCCAGAAAATACCCCAATCTGTTGCAGTTTGCCAAATCCAATGTGAATAATCTTGTGCTTTAATAACTGCATTGTTATTACCATCACCAGATGTTTGGAAACCTATTCTATTAATAATACCATTGGTATTAAGTGCAACACTTGTATTTCCTGCAGCAGGATTTAGATAATATCCCGTGTTATTGTATCTTCTGAATGTTCCAAAGTCTGCATTATTAGTTGAGTAAACAATCTTATTATTTCTAACTCTCAACAAACTACCTTCGGTCATGTACCAACCACCACCCCATCCAAAGCCAATTTCTTCATCTTTGAAGAATGATGATGTACTTCTACCAATTATCAATGCATCTGCATTATTTCTTAATTGAATAGAACCATCAACATGAAGTACACTACTATTTAAACCAGATACTAATGGTGTATTATCACCAGATGAGTATCTTACTGTTGTATCACCAACTATTAATTGTCCTTGATTTACGGTTCTTGTAGCAGAATCACCTAATTGAAGGATATCTGGGTCAGTACCTTCATCCATTTCCATCATTCTTCTGCCACCAGCATACAAATACATTCTATCTGTTTCGAATAAGATATAGGTGTTTGTGTCACCATTATGTCTGATATAATCATCTACCCGTAGTTCATGCATATATGAAATAGAGGCAGGTTCTGTGAAGTATGCTGCATTATCTCTATCATAATAACGATAGAAGTATGCATTTCCACCATAAAGGTCACCTGTATTAGATGTGTTGTTTGTAGTAAGAACTAATGATGCTGTTCTTGTTTGTTCAACACCACTAATTGATGTTACAAAATCAACACTCCAACCACTACCCCAGTTTGTAGAATATCCACTATGTCCTGTTTGTACTTCAGTTATGTAAACTTGTGGGTAAGACCAAGTTGTATTTGTTTCACCAATTGTGATAAATTCTCTACTACCATCATCACCCCATCGTATAGTAAATGCACTTCTACCGGCATCAGTTAATTGAGTAGCAAATATGTTATACCAGTTACCTGGTCCATAGTTGTATCCACCAATTTCAAAAGTTGAACTTCTACCAGTTGAGTATTCATAAACTTTTATAGTCATTCTCAACATCGTAGAAGAATTTCTTCTATTTTGTGGTAATCTAATTCTTATGGCACCAGTTGTACTTCCAGCATTTGAAGTAGATGTTCCACCTTCTGGATTTACAAATCTTCTTTCTGAACTTCCGTATAAATTAGAAACTTTAATTCTATTTAATCTTGATGTTGAATTAAAATCACCATAATAACCAGTATCAGTCCAGTTATAATAAGTTGGGAAGTATGCATAGTCAGATGTATCATATGCCTGAATCCCTCCATCAAACTGAACTCTCTTATTAAAGTAGAAGTTTCCTCTATCAGTTTGGAAATGAGCATATGTACCATTCATTGGGCCCATATCAACATATCCACTATTAGTTCTAACCCTTAATGAGTTTCCACTACCTTCTTCTAATTGAGTATTTGAATCATTAATTTGGTATTCACCATAAACTCTAACACCCGTTGATATAGTTCTTAATTTTTCAGAATTATTTGCATAAAGTTGTACATAATGACCATTTGCAGTAGATGAAGATGGATTCCAAAATTTAGCAATATCATATGCTCCACCAGAACCACCTCTAATATGTAAACCTTGTAGGGTGTTCCACTTCATTCCATCTAATGTACCACTACCTGCAGCACCTCTACCACCAGGGCCACCATAGTAATCATTCCAAAGAACATGATTTGCATCAGTTCCACCATTAAACCAAATAGCATTGTTAGTATAATTTCTTGCTAGTCTTAAACCATTGGTTCTTAATTCCAAATCTCTTAAAATAGAACTACCATTACCATCGATTCTATATGTAGTATCAGTCCAATTATAGAATATATCAGACCTAAATGAACCAGGCGTTGTTACATATCCCTCTGAATTGTATATAGAATGTCCATATGTAAATTTCCAATATTTTGTTGGATATGAATCATTACCACCCAATGCAATATAGAAACCAGTATCATTATCACCCCAAGCAGAAGCCCGTTTATAAAGACCCACATTCATATGAGTTCTATAGCCAGAAGTATATCTACTTCTCATATGGAATGCTGGAAGGAATGTGTCAGTTGTACCAACATTTACTTCATCGTAGTAAATTGGTGCATTAGTAAGAGATGTTACTGCAGTTTGGTCATAATCAGCAGGAGTATCTGGTGTTATTCTTCCAGTTACATCTAATGTGGTACTTACTTTTACTGCTGAGTTATTTACTTCTAATCGTTCTACGTTATTAGTTACAATTCTCCATTGGTCAGTTGCATGGAATTGCATATAAGTTCCCGTATTACCATCGTGATAAATTCGGTCTCTTAAATAAATGTCCTCAACATCATTAATTACATTTGAACCAAGAGTTAAAGTACCATTTAAGGTCATTCCAGCAAATGTTGGTGAATCGGTTGTACGAACATTTTGGTCCATTGCGTACAACTCATTATCACCATGTCCAGTATTCAGTTTAGTTGCATTTACAACACCAGTAAAGGTTGCTTCGCCATTTGCTGCAATTGCTAATCTTTCTACGGCAGCAGTTCTAAATGATAAAGTTCCACTACCACCATAATTTCCTATGGTTAAAGTTCCTCCTATTGTTCTTATTATCTGGTCACCATATATGGTCATTGTACCAGTAGGCCCAAAATTGTATCTTTCCCCAACACCTAAAGTTGAAAATTTAATTGAGTCTGCAGTTGGAGTATATATTGTACTTTGATTATTACCTGTGAAGTAAATTCCCTCTTTTACATGAAATCCACCATCGGTTTCTAAAGTTGAATCCGCATACCATCTATCATTTGATTCCTTCCAATAAAATTGTTTTGTTGCCGAAGAACCTCTTAAAACTTCAATACCAGAATTTTCCGAAGGAGTACCTGATGTGAAGTTTGAATTAAGAGTAATAATATTATCTGCCAACTGAATAGTTTCGGTATTCACAATTGTTTGAGTACCCGTTACATTCAGATTACCTGTTATATTTAGGGTTGTTCCATCAAAAGTAAGATTTGATTCAACCGTTGCATTTGGTGCTGAACCATTTAATGTAATTACACCATTATCAGTATTACCAGTTAGAGAAAGTAATCCACTTGTTCCTCCACTACCAGATGTACCAGAGCTTCCACTTGAACCAGATGAACCACTACTTCCACTCGAACCAGAAGACCCAGCAGAACCATCAGTACCACTTGAACCAGATGAACCACTTGAGCCAGATGACCCACTCGAACCACTCGAACCACTACTACCGGAACTTCCGCTTGAACCAGAGGTACCAGATGTACCACTCGAGCCAGATGAACCATTTGTACCACTTGAACCGGATGAACCAGATGTTCCACTCGTTCCACTCGAGCCAGATGAACCATTTGTACCACTTGAACCGGATGAACCAGATGACCCACTCGAACCCGAAGAACCACTTGTACCAGGGTCTCCATCTACACCTTGTGCACCATCAGTACCAGATGAACCACTTGAGCCAGATGAGCCAGAAGAACCATCAGAACCAGAAGAACCACTTGAACCAGATGAACCACTTGAGCCACTTGAACCTGAGCTACCAGATGAACCAGATTCTCCTGTTAAACCACTTGAGCCCGATGAACCACTTGAGCCAGATGAACCACTTGAGCCACTACTACCCGATGTACCAGGCGTACCACCTTCACCAGATGCACCATCTCTACCACTCGTTCCACTCGAACCACTTGAACCACTACTTCCGCTCGTTCCAGGATTTCCATCTATACCACTTGAACCACTCGAACCACTACTACCACTTGAGCCAGATGAACCACTGCTACCACTTGAACCAGATTCACCACCAACACCATCTATACCAGAAGAACCACTACTACCACTCGAACCAGATGAGCCTGATGACCCCGATGAACCACTTGTACCAGGTGCACCATCTTCTCCACTTGAACCAGAACTACCCGATGAACCACTTGAGCCAGATGTACCAGGGTTACCCTGTGGGCCTTGTGGACCATCTATACCACTCGAACCACCAGAGCCCGATGTACCAGAACTACCACTACTTCCACTTGAACCACTGCTTCCACTTGAACCACCACTACCAGAAGAACCACTTGAACCACTTGAGCCCGAACTTCCACTACTTCCACTTGAACCTGCAGAACCATCAGTACCGGCACTACCATCAGTACCACTACTTCCACTGCTTCCACTCGAGCCACTTGAACCCGAACTTCCACTTGAACCACTTGAACCACTTGAGCCCGAAGAACCAGATGAACCAGATGAACCCGAAGTTCCACTTACACCACTTGAGCCACTCGAACCACTTGAGCCACTTGAGCCAGAAGAACCAGATGAACCAGAAGTTCCACTTGTTCCACTCGTACCACTTGTTCCAGCAGTACCTGCAGCTTCTTCCCAACCAGTTGATGTATATCTATAAATGTTTGTGTCAGTATCGTTATAATATAATTGTCCGATTTGTCCACCTGCAGGTTCTGAACTAAAGACTGGAATTACAACCGAATCTTTAATTAAAACTGAACCTGTGAATTGATGTGTATCTGAAGATTCATCACCAAACACATTCGAACCAGATGCATAAATTACTGATGATGATACAAAAGTTGTTATTAATTCAGTTGATGTTATAGTTCCACCAACTGTTAAATCATTTGTTATTGTAGCATTATTACCAACACTTAAATCACTATCTAATGTAGTATTACCCGTTACATCTAATGTATTATCTATATCAGTTGCTACATTTACTTGTAATCCATTGTTTGGAGAAATTACTGCTTCTGCAGAACCAGATTTTAATCTATCAATGTCACCAATTGCATCAGCAGGTACATTATATAAACCACCACCATCACCTCTATAAAGGGATGCAGATACAATACCATCTATATTTGTATTGACATTTATTTCTAAAGTTGTACCATTAGATACCGATGCAGTTGCATTTCCTTCTGCTATTCTTGAAATATCACCAGTAAGTGCTGTTGTTGGAATACTTTCTAATTGAGAACCATCACCTTTGAATGAACCAGTAAACGAACCACTAAATGAAGATGCAGTAATACCACCCTCTACATTTAAAGATGTATTAATATCAACCGAAGATGTTGATATATTAACCTGCTCTATACCTTGTACATCAATCGAAAGTAAACTTTGACTGACCTGATTTATTCCGTTTGGGTTCTTTCCTCCGTATTCCATTAACCTCTATTTATGATATCTCTAATACTGAAACAATTACATCTGCCGAACTATTTACATTAGATGTTACTGTCATTGAATCATTTGCTTCCAAAACTACTTTTTGGTCACCACCTACTAAAACAGCAGATGAACCATTTGGGATAACTGCACCTTTTACTAAATATTTAGTAACTCCAGCAGAGTTATCAGTTACTTGTACATCTACATAAATATTTTGAGATACAATATTTGCCACATTTACACCAATCACGGTAGTTGATGTAGCAGCCGGAGTTGTATAAACATTTAATCCACCCGTTCCTGCAGGGCCTTTTATACTATTTTTAAATGTATTTGCCATATTTTTATCCTAATGCTATTGAGAATGCTAATGCAGAATCTAAAACATCTACACCATCAACTGTAAATGAATTACCTTCTGTTATATTAACCGAACCACTAACTTCAACAGAACCACTATTAATTATATTAGTGATTCCTTCTGAATTTGTTGTACCAACTGTTAAAGTTTCTCTAATTGTTAAATCACCAAATTCTGCCTGTTCAACCGTAATATCACCAACAAACGAACCGCTAAGTGAACCAGTAAATGAACCAGTAAATGAACCACTTAATTCAGCATATGCCGATGGAGCTTGGGTAATCGAACCAGAAAAACTTGGGCCATCTATTCTCATAATAAATCCTTATTTGATATAAATATTAAGTTTTTTGTTTATGAGGGTTTTGTTGGCCATGTAATATTATATGGGTCTGATTGATTTGTTATATCTCGAAGTGATTGTCTATATGTTTGCCAATCAGTTAAAGAAGAACCTGTTATCGGTGAATCTTGGAATTGTGTCCAATCTGATTCAGCTAATAAAGTATTTCGTGTACTTCTTACTTCAGACCATTTAATTTCTTTTCTTTTATTTATAGTTTCTTCGTTTGCATCACTCACTTCGTATGTCTGTACATAAATAGAGCCAGATAAAGTTGGTGTTATCTCAACTACATCTTTAGTGTCATCATTATCATATCCACTATCTTTAAGTTCAACTTTATATACACCAAAAGTTTCTAATAAACTATCCGATATTGTAGATGGAAAGCTTATATTCCGATTATCCAACTTTAATTGTTGAATTGAATATGGGTAAGTTATATTTGAGCCTGAAACTTTTAGATACATAATATTTTATTTAAATGTTGAAGGTATTGATGCAAAATTTGTTAATCCATTACAAAATGCAAAACAATCAGTACCAACCGGAGATGAAGTTCTTTCCCAAATCTCATCACCACTCGGTGTATCGGTTGGAGTTGTTCCACCAAGTTGATTTGCAGTAGTTGCCATATTAAATGCATTAGCAAATGTTGTAACTTGTTGGTTATTTGTAAAGAAATTATCTGGTATTGCAGTTAAAGCCCTGCAGTTTCTGAATACTGATGAAAAGTTTGCAACTATTTGATTATTATCAAACAATCCATCAGGAATTGATGTTAGTGCTAAACATGCATTAAATGTACCAGAAAATGAGGTTACCTGTGTATTATTATCGAACAATCCAGTTGGGATTGATGATACACCTGTACAGAATACAAATGTATCTACAAATGATTTAACATTTGATGAATAACTAAACAAGCCAGATGGAATTGATGTTATTCCGGTTTGTCTAAATGTTGAATCAAATCTTAAAACTGTATTTAATCCCTCATTTAGGGTTGCAACACCACTATTATTTGGGATATATGTTAAGTTATTACATCCATAAAAATCTATTTGTTCAAATTCAACCACACCCCAATCATCAATAGTTCGATATAATCCTTTATATGATGAATTATTATTTACATTAAATCCAGGGCAATATCCATTGACTATAATTTGATATGTCCCTGCAGTTGAATATGTATGAAATCGATTGGATGATGCTGCCGATGTTATTGTTGTAGTACTACTACTATCACCCCAATCAACTGTTATATTTGGTTGTTTTCCATTTGGTGAAGTTAATGGTAACTCATATAGAGTATTTGCCCCACCGGTCTGTATTGTAAATTTAAAAGGTCTCACTTGTCCTGCTTCTATTGAAATTAATCTTCTTGCTATACTCATAACTATTCATCAACTTACATTATTCGCACTCAAGAATCCATAATATGTAATTCCACCATCATAAGTATAGAATACTAATATATCTTTTCCACTCGTTGTTAGTGTAGGTGCTGCACCATTTGCCCACTCTATATTTGCAGGCCATTGAACTGTTGCACCACTACCTCCATCTTCTAATAATAATGTAAATCCAATTGCACGAGGACCATTTGGTGGATTTGAAATATTAAGTGTTGTAATATTTCCTGTTCTATTAATTCTGAAATTATTTGCAGTTTCTAAATTAATAGTCACTGTTCCACTTGCATTTCCTATGTTGTTATAGTTTTCATGGAATCTTGTAGAGAATGTAGCATCACTTACATCTAAATCACCCGTTATATCTAATAAGTTACCATCAAATGTTAAATTAGCCTCTGCAGTTGCAGTTCCATCACCATCTGCAGTAAGAACTCTATCTGCACCATCGGTTGCTATTTCTATTGCACCATCAACACCAGATGAACCACTCGAACCACTTGTACCAGATGAACCTGCTGAACCATCCGTACCCGCACCAGAAGTACCACTACTTCCACTTGAGCCACTTGAACCAGATGAACCAAATAGAGTACCATCTAAACCAGAAGTACCACTTGAACCACTTGAACCACTTGAACCACCTAAACCAGATGTACCCGATGAACCCGATGTGCCAGAAGTACCTGAAGAACCAAATAAAGTTCCATCCAATCCACTTGTACCAGAAGTACCCGAAGTACCAGCAGAGCCCGTTGAACCATCAGTACCATTAGCTCCACTTGTTCCACTACTTCCACTTGTTCCAGAAGTACCACTTGAACCAAATAAAGTTCCATCCAATCCACTTGTACCACTCGTACCACTTGAACCAGCAGAACCATCAGTACCAGCACCAGAAGTACCACTTGAACCAGATGTACCACTCGTACCACTTGAACCAAAGAATGTACCATCTACACCATCGGTTCCAGATATACCACTTGTACCAGATGTACCAGCACTTCCACTTTCTCCACTCGTACCACTCGTGCCTGAAGTTCCACTTGTACCACTACTTCCAAATAAAGTACCATCTAAACCAGAAGTTCCAGATGTTCCAGCCGTACCTGTTGTACCACCAGTACCCGATGTACCACTTGTACCAGATGTACCAGATGTACCCGAAGAACCAAAGAAAGTACCATCAGCACCACTCGTTCCACTTGTACCCGATGTACCACTTGTTCCACTTATACCACTTGTACCAGATGTACCACTTGAACCAATACCACTCGTACCACTCGTGCCCGAAGTTCCAGATGTTCCAAAGAAAGTACCATCAATACCACTCGTACCCGATGAACCAGATGAACCAGATGTTCCTGCACCAGAAGTACCCGAAGTTCCACTACTTCCGCTTGTACCACTTGAACCAAAGAATGTACCATCTAACCCAGAAGTACCCGAAGTTCCACTTGTGCCCGAAGTACCCGATGTACCAGCACCACTTGTTCCACTCGTACCACTACTTCCACTACTTCCAAAGAAAGTACCATCTACACCACTTGTACCCGAAGTTCCTGCTGTACCAGATACACCCGAAGTTCCACTAATTCCACTCGTTCCACTCGTACCACTTGAACCACTACTTCCAGCAAATGTACCATCTACACCGCTCGTACCCGATGTACCATCAGAACCAATACCACTTGTACCCGAACTGCCACTCGAGCCCGATGTACCAGAACTTCCACTCGTTCCACTCGTTCCACTTGTACCACTACTTCCGAAGAAAGTACCATCTTGACCACTCGTACCAGAAGTTCCCGATGAACCACTTGCACCACTCGTACCACTTGAACCTGCAGCTCCATCAACACCAGATGTTCCACTTGAACCAGATGAACCAAAGAATGTACCATCTAAACCAGATGTTCCACTACTTCCACTCGTACCCGAAGTTCCACTCGAACCACCAGTTCCATCAGTTCCACTTGAGCCAGATGTTCCTGATGTTCCTGAGCTACCACTTGTTCCTACTGAACCAGATGTTCCACTTGTTCCACTTGAGCCAGTAATACCACTTGTTCCACTACTTCCACTTGAACCAGATGTTCCACTTGTTCCACTCGTACCACTACTTCCTTCTGCAGATGTACCACTTGAACCACTTGTTCCACTTGAGCCACTCGTACCACTACTTCCACTTGAACCACTCGTGCCAGATGAACCACTACTTCCACTTGTTCCACTTGTACCACTTGAGCCAGATGAACCAGATGAACCTGCAGAACCAGAAGTTCCTTGTGCACCAGATGTACCAGATGTACCACTACTTCCTTCGGCCGAAGTACCACTCGAACCTGCCGAACCACTACTTCCAGATGTACCGGATGAACCAGATGTTCCGCTTGTTCCTGAGCTACCACTTATTCCACTCGTACCACTTGTACCACTACTTCCACTTGAGCCAGAAGTTCCACTACTTCCACTCGTACCACTTGTACCAGATGTACCCGAAGTTCCGGCAGTTCCACTTGTACCAGAAGTACCCGATGTGCCTGAAGTTCCACTTGTACCCGATGTTCCGTTCGTTCCACTCGTTCCACTTGTACCGCTTGTACCCGAAGTACCTGCTGAACCAGTTGTTCCACTACTTCCACTCGTACCAGATGTTCCACTCGTTCCACTTGTACCGGCTGAACCACTTGAACCTTGTGCACCCGAAGTACCACTTGTTCCACTCGTTCCTGCAGTACCCGTTGTTCCACTTGTTCCACTACTTCCACTTGAGCCACTCGTACCACTTGTACCACTCGTACCTGCAGAACCAGATGAACCAGTTTCACCATCTTGACCACTTGTACCACTTGAACCTGCAGAACCTGTTGAACCAGAAGAACCACTTGAGCCAGAACTTCCAGAACTACCACTTGTACCACTTGAGCCACTGCTTCCACTCGAACCACTTGAACCAGATGAACCACTACTTCCACTTGAGCCAGATGAACCAGATGAACCATCCGAACCACTTGAGCCTGAACTGCCCGATGAACCACTTGAGCCAGATGAACCACTTGAGCCAGATGAACCAGATGAACCAGAAGTTCCACTTGCACCAGATGAACCAGATGAACCAGAAGTTCCACTTGTACCATGCTTGTCAACAATCTCAATAGTTCCAATCATTGATGCATGGTTTACACATTGGTAAACTATACTATCCGGTGCATCTTCAGGTACTCTGTATTCAATTAATACTGATGTACTATGTTTTCCATTTGTTGGGTCATTGTTTGTTGTACCAGGAACTGCTGTTGTACTTTCACTTGCCAATCTTAATGCAAATGGATGAGATGAACTCACACCACTAACATCAAAATAATAAAGTTCTCCCCTTACAACAGTTAGTGTTGGGAAGTTTCCAGCATATCCATCAAATGAATAATTAAATCCATCTTGATTTACTATATATAATCTACCACCTTCTCTACCAGCAGTACCTGATGTTCCACTCGTTCCCGAAGTACCACTTGTACCAGAAGTTCCACTTGTACCACTTGTACCGGAAGTTCCGGCAGAACCAGTTGTACCACTTGAACCACTACTTCCACTTGAACCACTTGAACCACTACTTCCACTCGAACCACTTGTTCCACTTGAGCCTGATGTACCAGATGTTCCACTTGTTCCACTCGTTCCAGAAGTTCCAGCAGTTCCACTTGAGCCTGATGTTCCTGAAGTTCCACTTGTGCCCGAAGTACCACTCGTTCCACTCGTACCCGAAGTGCCCGATGTTCCTCCACTACCAGATGTTCCACTTGTTCCAGATGTACCGGATGTACCAGATGTACCAGATGTACCAGATGTACCTCCACTACCAGATGTTCCACTTGTACCTGCAGAGCCAGTTGAACCACTTGTACCACTTGTACCAGATGAACCACTTGAGCCACGAGTTCCACTTGTACCACTTGTACCACTTACTGCAGTTACTGGTCTTGTTTCTATTCTATTTGTAGTTTCATTTAATACTAATACTGTATCTGATGTTCCTTCTTCTAATCCAAAGAATTCTACACTACCAGTTACACCTAAACTACCAGTTATTTCTAATCTACCTTCAAATGATGCAGTTCCCGTATTTGGTAAGAAATTCTCTCCAACAAAATCACCAGCATTTAATGCAAATGACGCGGTTGCTGCATAAGATGATGAAAGTACAGTCATCGATGCAGTTTGGTCATTTTTCACATAATCTTCAGCAGATACAGCATTTATAGCATAAGATGCAGATAATGCATATGATGCAGATAAAACTGTCATCGAAGCCGTTTGGTCTGTTCTTACAAATAATGAAGTGTCAAAATCACCGGCATTGATTGCAAATGACGCAGTTTCGGCAAATGAGGCCGAAAGTACAGTCATCGATGCAGTTTGGTCATTTCTTACATAGTTATCTAAATTTGCAAGTTCTGCTAATGAAGCAGAATCAAACCCTAATATGTTTGATGCAGTTGCAGCATTTTTTGCAAATTCTGCATATGATGCAGAAAGTACCGTTCCCACTACATCAGAACCTTGAACAAATCCAGATAATCTACCACCAGTACCAATTACTGCCTGACCACTTGTCAATCCACTAAATGTTACTCTGACTGATGAACTATTGATTGATTCTATTGCCTGTGGAATAATCATTCCATTTGAACCAGTTTCATAAATCTGAACAACAGGATAATCTATTCCGAAATTATGTTGGAAAGTTACTTGAGTTACATCAGAGAATGGGAATACTGCAGTATCACCAAATTGTGTTACAGGTCTAAACTTATTTGCATCAGCATCGAATACTAAAATATCTAAATCATCTGGTATATCAATTCCTTGATTTTCACCTTGATATGGTCCTACAAACGATGAAGTAATTCTTGGTGTAAATACTTCAGTTCTTGCAAATATTTTAGATGCACTAATATCATTTTTGAAATCAACATTACCAAAGAATGTTGAACCACTCTCTATTGAAGTTACTACAAATCCATCATCAGGATTTGTTGATGCAGTTACCGAACCACTTAAAATTCTACTTTGGTCTAAACCTTCAATTGCATCAGCAGGAATATTAAATAATCCTTCACCACTACCACTAAAGAATCCACTACCCGATGGAATTGTTATATTACCTTCAAATGTTGAACCACTAAATGGAGAGAATACTTTAAATCCACCAATTGGGTCAACTGATGCACTAATACCACCACTAATGATAAGAGGTAATGATAAATCTTCTAATGCCTCAGCAGGGATATTGAACAATCCACCACCATCACCAACGAATAATGTACCACTAATTTGATTGTTTACAACTAAACCATCATCAGGTGATACAACTGCTTGAGTAGCACCAGAAATAATTCTATCTAATTGTAAATCTTCAAGTGCATCAAGAGGAATGTTATAAAGTCCACTACCATCACCACGATAGACTGATGCCGAGATTGATTCTGAAATATAAACCGAACCACTAAATTCCGAAGTTACTGCCCCACCTACATTATCAAATACTCTGAAGAATCCATCTTCAGAAACTGATGCTGAAACTGAACCTGTGAATATTTTTGATGAATCAATTGCTAAATTTGCAATATCAATATTAGTAATACCACTACCATCACCAGTAATAATACCACCGACATTCAGAGATTCGGATACATTAAGTGAACCACTTAAAGATGTAAGTACACTCGCAGTAACACCTTGGTCAAATACTTTAAATTCGTTATCTACTAATGATGCGGTTGCAGACCCACTCTCTAATCTATCTAATTTAAGTGCTAAGTTTGCAATTGAAATATTTGTAATACCACTACCATCACCACTAATTACACCATCATCAACACTAAATGAACCAGTAACATTAACCGAACCAGTAAATTGTGAACCACTCACTTTGGATGTTACAATAAATGTATCACCACTTTGAACCGATGCAGTAGCAGAACCACTCGCAATAAGAGGGGCAGCTGCAGCTTGTACATTTTGTAATTGTGAACCATCCCCAACAAAGAAATCTGCAATTACTGAACCAGTTACATCAACCGAACCAGTAAATCTTGAACCAATTGCAGAGCCAGTTGCAGCAGTTGTTACAATGAATGAATCTCCACTTTCAACAGATGCAGTTACTGAACCACTTGATATTACTGGTGATAATTCTGCTTGAACATTTCTTAATTGAGAACCATCCCCTACAAATGAACCAGAGAATGAACCACTAAATTCATCTGCAATTACTTTATTTGCATTTATAGTTTCGGTAACTGATAAACTACCTGTTATATCTACATCACCTTCAAAAATATTTCTTGTTATTTCAGGTATTGAATCAAATACCTTTATTAATCCACCAAAGTCTACACTTTCTGATGAATAATAATATAAGTTATTAGGAGTACTTCCTGTTGGAATAAAACTTAAAAATGCATCAGTATTTCCAGGAGAAACACTACTACTAACTACAAAATCTGTATATTCTACACCAGAATTGTGAGAACCACCATCAGTTGTAGAAAGTTTAAAAGTATTTGATGAATTACTACTATCCGATAAGTCAAAGTAATAAGAGTTACCCCTTACAACTAATATTGTTTTTTGATTTACACCATCTATTTGATATAATGTACTACCAGATACAACCACAGAATGTGATACTGGAACACTTTCGTAAAATATAGATGCAGATACATTAAGTCCACCATCTATATCAGTATCACCTTGTATAGATGCCGAAGTGTTTACATTAAATCCAATTGATGGGTCTGTTGATGCTGTTACCGAGCCACTAGCAATAAATGTTCTTCTTTCAACATCTTCCGCAAGTGCTGATAGTGGGATATCAAATAAGTTTGCACCACTACCACTAAACGAACCACTAAATTCATTTGCAATTACAATAGTTGTGTCAATTCCTTCTGTTACATCTAAATTACCACTTACAATTGTTTGTCCACTAATTCTATTTGGCACTTCATCTTCATAAAGTTTGTCAACTAATGAAATTGAGTTACCCATTGCAGTATGAATACTACAATTATAGTAAAGTGTTACACTACTACCAGTTGGTGTGAATGTAAATGAACCATTATCAGTACCATTAAATCCAGAGAATTGAGAACCAGTTATTACATTTGATAAATCTGTACCTGGTGCTGATTTTATATAGAATGGATGACCACTTGCATTTACATTAAATGTATAAGTTACATCTTTTACAAGAGTTAACTCTGGGTCATTTCCTGTTGCACCACCTGTAAAAGTATAATCACTCGAGCCATTATTAGTGATATTAAATACTTTGTTTATAGAACCAGTTGGTACAATATCTTGTGATGAAGAAACTATTAAACTACCACTAATAGTTACACTATCTTCAAATCTACCCGTTGAGTTTACTTGGAATCCAAAGTTAGGAGAAACTGATGCAGTTACTGAACCACTTGCAATTCTAAATGCTTCTTCAGTAATTGCCGAAAGTGGAATGTTAAATAGACCCGCACCACTACCACTAAATACCGATGCAGATAGTTCATTATCAACAACTAAATTACCTTGAATAGACCCAGAAGTATTTACAACAAATCCTTCTTGTGGGTCAACCGATGCCGTTACAGAACCACTTGTAATTCTACTTATTTCAAATGCAAGAGCAGATTCTGGTATATCGAATAAATCTCTACCACTACCACTAAATACCGAACCACTTTCTAATCGTACATCTCCAATAAAAAGTGAACCACTTGCTTCAGATGTTACCACAAATCCATCAACTGGACTAACTGATGCAGTTACCGATGCACTCGCAATTCTTGTGGCATCTTCTGACAGTGCAGATTGTGGAATATTAAATAATTGAGAACCATCTCCAACAAAACCACTTGATGTAACAAATCCACTTGCAGTTACATTACCTTCAATTGTAGTTTCACCAAATAATTTTTGTGTATCCGTATTTGAATCATCACCAAATACATTTGAGCCAGTAGATATTACAACAGATGATGATATAAAGTTTACAAAAATTTCTTCTGCAGTAATTCTACCACCAACAAATAAATCATTGTCAATATTCAAATCACCTTGAATTGAGCCCGAAGTGTTTACTATAAACCCTAAATTAGGTGAAATAGATGCTGTAGCAGAACCACTTGCTATTCTTGATGCATCTTCTGATAATGCAGATTGTGGAATGTTATTAAGTTGTGAACCATCTCCAGCAACTGAACCACTAAATGAGCCTGTAAATTCATTTGCTGTTATTTTATCTGCAGTTATGTCATTTGTTACATTTACACTACCAGTAAATTCTGATTTTACCGAGCCAGTTGAAAATACTTTAAATATACCATCAGTTGAAACCGATGCTGTTACAGAACCAGTTGTTATTAAATTTGAAAGAAGTGCATCTTCAACGAGTGCAGAACGAGGAATATTAAATAATCCTTCACCACTACCACTAAAGAATCCACTTTGACTTGGTATTTCAATATTTCCACTTACTATTACAGAACCACTAAATTCAGAAGTAACTGAGCCCGTTCCGAATACTCTAAAGAATCCACCCTCATCAATTGATGCAGTTACTGAACCTGTTGTGATTAAGTTTGATATTAATGCATCCTCAACGAGTGCACTTCGTGGTATATTAAATAAGTTTTCACCACTACCACTAAAAGATGAACCACTAATTAGATTTACATTACCACTAACTAAAAGTGACCCACTTAATTCAGTTGTTACTGAACCTGTACCTTGTACTCTGAAGAAACCATCAGTTGTTACTGATGCAGTTACGGACCCAGTAGAAATTAAGTTTGAAATCAATGCATCATCTGTAAGAGCAGTTCTTGGTATATTAAATAATTGTTCACCACTACCACTAAATACCGAACCACTTGAAAGTTTTACATCTCCGAAAAATGTTGAACCACTATCTACCGAAGTAACTACAAACCCATCAACAGGTGAAACAGAAGCAGTTACCGAACCACTTGCAATTTCCGTGGATAATAAAGCATCTTCAGTTAGTGCTGAACGGGGGATATCGAAAAGGTCTCTACCACTACCACTAAATACCGAGCCAGATACTAATTTTACATCACCATCAAACAATGAACCACTATCAGTAGATATTACAGTAAATTGATTATCTTCGGTTGATGCAGTTACCGAACCACTAGCAATAAATATTGCCTCTCTCGATACTAAAGCAGTAATTGATTCTTGAGCATCAGTTGAAAGTGCTGCAAATGGAATATCAAATAAATCTTTACCACTACCACTATATGCCGAACCACTATTAAGTTGTACAGCACCACTCACGAATACAGAACCACTAAATTCAGAAGTTACTGAACCGGTAGACTGTACTCTAAAGAATCCATCTAACGAAACGGATGCTGTTACTGAACCAGTTGTGATTAGATTTGAAAGAAGTGCATCTTCTGTTAGAGCAGAACGAGGAATATTAAATAATTCTTCACCACTACCACTAAATACCGAGCCAGATGATAATTTAACATCACCAAAGAAAGTAGAACCACTTGCTTCAGAAGTTACTATAAATCCATCCTGTGGGTCAACCGATGCAGTTACTGCACCACTAATAATTAAATTTGTTTCTAATGCGTCTTCAGTTAGTGCAGAACGAGGAATGTCAAATAAATTAGCACCACTACCACTAAAGGATGAACCACTATTTAATTGAAGATTCCCACTTACAAATACACTGCCGCTTAATTCAGTTGTTACTGAACCAGTAGAGAATACTCTAAAGAATCCATCTTGGGAAACTGAAGCCGTTACCGAGCCAGTTGTTATTAAATTTGAAAGTAATGCATCATCTGTAAGTGCTGATTTTGGTATATTAAATAAATTTTCACCACTACCACTAAATGATGACCCACTATTAAGTTGTAAACCACCACTAACAAATACACTTCCACTAAATTCAGAAGTTACCGAACCAGTACTAAATACTTTAAATACACCATCAGTTGAAACTGATGCAGTTACGGAACCAGTTGATATAAGATTTGATACTAATGCATCTGGTGCAAGTGCAGAACGAGGAATATTAAATAAATCCTCACCACTACCACTAAAAGTTGAACCAGATGTGATTGATATTGAACCAGTTACACCTACATCACCAATTACATCCAATGAACCAGTTACTTGAACCGAACCTGTAAATTCTTGAATATCACTTACATCACTACCGAATCTATTTGAGCCTGATGAAAATACGATAGATGATGATATAATATCAACAATAAGTTCTCGTGCAACAATACGATTATCAACAATTAAGTCACCCGTTACTCGAATATCCCCATTGACATCCATATCACCATCAAATGATGATGATACATTTACCAAAAATCCTGTGTTTGGGGCAATCGATGCGGATACTGAACCACTTCTTAATTGTTCTACATCTGGAAGATTATTTAATTCAGAGCCATCTCCTGCAAAAGAACCGCTGAATGAGCCGGTTACTTGGTCTAATTGAAGTGTTGTAACAAATAAACGATTTCCATCCGCATCAGACGCTACAAGCGCGATGGAGCCAGATGAAATTGAACCACTCTCCGGAACTCCGAGGTTTGGTTCAGCTTCATTCAATCGTAGATACTCATACCTATCCTCCGAAACATCGGATGGGCGTACTACCTTAACCTTTCCACTTAATAATTGGCTCATTTATTATGTTGGTTATTAATATATAATTATTCGTTTGCACTTTCAAGAATCGATAAAATCACGGTTAAATTCGTAGAACCTGATACAATTAGTGAAAAATCTTGTTCAAGTACCAATTTACCTGCTACAATTGGTGATAATGAATCGCCTGCAGGAATTTCAACATTTGTGATTAAATCAACAGGTTCTTGTAAAACTCTTGTTGGATTTGAAAGTGTTTCTGAAATTGCATTTAATAAACCAATAGACGCACTTATTGAACCACTCTCTGCTACCAATGATGTATCTATTGATTGTGTTACACTATCTTGATACAATCGAGTTATACTTGCTGAACCTGTAACCGATTCATTTATAAGTATCTGTTGGGTCAATAAATTCGCATAATCTATACCTTCATATGATGCCGTAAAATAGTCATCTCTAATAGTGATTTCACCATTTTTATTGTAAAATGATAATGCTGCTTTTTTACTTTGCAATGTACCACCTTCAATTAAATCCGCCTCAACTCCATCTACGGCAGTTCTTACATATCCCTCAAAAAATGATGATGTAAAACTAAATGGTAATTGTTCCAAATTATTTTGAAAGTTGATATATGCAGCAGATTCCTTTTCAATAAAAGTTTGATTTTTTGCAATCAAAGCAGATGCACTTGTAAAACTACCACTATTAACAATTGAAGAAAGTTGAGGAACTGGAAGTTCCCTATTACTTGTCATCTTAATTGTCACAGGTGTATTTGTAGTTCCCGTATTTGTAATCTGTGCTGATAAGACAATTGTAGAAACACCAGTTGGAGTTTTATATACAACATCATCATCACCAGTTAAAGTGGTTAGTACCGACTTAAATGAGTTTAATGGAATTAATTCTTCTGCCATATTTTTTTATTTTTAATCTTGTAGTGCCAATGAGAATGGAGTTACTAATGAGAATAGTGAACGAGAGAATGTTCTACCCTCTAAAGTACCTGAAGCCTGTTTAATAATCAGACCTGCACCAATTCTAAAGTCACCAAGTTCGTTACCAGAAGTAAAGAATACTCTACCTCCTGCTACTTCTACAACCTCTTTACTTGGGTCTGGTATACCATCACCACCTTGGTTAGGAGGTAATGCTTTATAAGTTACACCCGAGCCTGCATAAGAGAAATCGTGTCCAGTAGTAATTATCAAAGAACCAAATTCTTCAACAGGTGCCTGTCTTGCAATGAATTGGAATTGTGTTCTTAAATATCTATTAGTTTCAGCCGTTTCTTTCTTTTGTTCATTTATAACCACAGCTGCACTTCCATATACACCATTGTAATATGATTGAGCTGCTCTGATACTTCTTTCGTTACCACCATAGATAATATCGGTTGCGATAGCATCTACAATGAAACCAGTATCTCTATAACATTTTTCTTCGTTATATTCAAAGTTAGGGAATGCCGCATTTGTATACGAAATAGCCTTACCTTGAAGAGTTTTCTTTGCATTTCTCAATGCATTTGCTCCATTTTTATTTAATAAGAATGGGAAAACTAATTGTTTTTGTGTTATCACCTTTTCTGCAAGTCCTTTAGAGAAATCAATACCATCAGTTGTTTGTGGTTTTTGCTCTGTTGTTGCAATTGAAGGGATGTAGTAATAAAAAGTACCAGCCTGTACTGCTCGTTCGTTACCACCATACTTCAAATCAGTTGCAACTGCATCAATGATGTATCCTAAATCTCTACTACAACTAACCTCATTATATTCAAACTCACTCCATGATGATGATAAATATGCAATTGTTTCTTTCTGAATAAATGTTGTGTTTCCTCTTAACAAGTCAATACCATTTAAAATATCAACCGATGGTTGTGAATATTCTAAATTTTGAACAATATTTTGTGAAGTTCCATTTGCAAATCTAATTCCATCAACAGTTGGGTCTAATTGATTTGCTTCAGATGGTGTACCTCCTTGAGTTGCTCTTGATGGATATCGCCAATAATACAACCCAGCAGTTACACTTCTTTCATTTCCACCATAAAGAAGGTCAGTTACTGCAGCATCAACAATATATCCCGTATCTCTTCTACATTTATCTTCATTATAAGTTACATTACTCCAAGAAGATGAGATAAATTCAATAGTTTCGTTTTGAATAAAACTTCTATTATTTCTTAATAATTCAACAGCACCACTTACTTCAGCTGAAGCAGTGACAAAAATTGTATTTTCCATTACTTTTTGTGCCAATGAACTTGCATAATTAATACCATCAATAGTTTGATTTAATTGACCATTCGTATTATTTTGGAAATTAACTGTTGCGTTTGATGGGTATAAGTAATAGTATTCACCATTTACTCTACTTCTCTCATTACCACCATATAAGAAGTCAGTTGCTACACCATTTAAGATGTAACCAGTATCTCTCTTACATTTATCTTCATTGTAATCAAATGTACTCCACGAAGAAGAAATATATGCAATTACTTCATTTTGAATAAATTCTTTGTTATCTAAAATTACTTTGTTACCAGCTAATCTTTCAGCAGATGCAGTTACGAATATTTCGTTTTGTACTAATTTACTTGCAACATCACCGGCGTACTTAATACCAGTTGTAGTTGGTTCTAATTGAGTTGATGTTGCAGATGAAGGATATTTGTAGTAGAACTCACCTGCAATCTTACTTCTTTGGTTACCACCATAAAGAAGGTCAGTTGCAACGGCGTCTACAATATGTCCTACATCTCTTCTACAAGTTGCTTCTACATATTCAAATCCTTCCCAAGATGAACTTAAATAAGAAATAGATTCTGATTGAATAAACTCTCTGTTGTTTCTAATTAATTCAACCGATGCAGAAAGTTGAGTAGATGGGTTAGTAAATGTTACACCTTTTACAATTTGTTCGGTCAATTGGTATGCATAATTAATACCATCAATTGTTTGCTGTGATTGTGAAGAAGTTGCTTCAGATGGGAATTCATAATAGTATTTAGCATTTACTACCGATGCAGAAACTACACCATAAAGTAAATCACTTGCTACACCATTTACAATATACCCAACATCCCTAGCACATTTGACATCATCATAATCAAATCCTACCCAAGAAGATGAGATATATTCTACAACTTCAGTTTGTATAAATGGAACACTTGCAGTAATCAATGCATGTGCAGTTACGATATCTGAATCTGTTAAGGCAGGGCCATATAGTGAAGCAGTCGGTGTTGAACCTGTTCCATTTGCGATTGCATCTGATACGATTGCAAATGAAGATGAAATTGTATTAAGAATACTAATATCAGTTACACTACCACCAGTTGCAGGTGATAGATTTGTTACTTTAATTGCATTATCAGTATTCAAACTTCCAGTTGGAACAAATAAAGTTTCCTTATCTATTATTTTTTCAATTAAATCTTTAGCATATATTAATGCATCAGTAGTTTCATCTAATTGATTATTAGTTGCTTCAGATGGGAATCTATAATAGAATTCACCAGCAGTTAATGCTCTTTGGTTTCCACCCCATCTTAAATCAGTTGCAACAGCATCTACAATAAACCCAGTATCTCTACTACAACTTGCCTCGTTGTATTCAAAATTTGGATATTTAGCATTTACAAATGCAATAGTTTCATTTTGAATAAATTCTCTATTTTCTCTAATCGAGTTATAAACATACTTAACTTCATTTGATGAAGTTACAAATATTGCACCACTCACTATTTCAGTTGCAATTCCTTGTACAAAATCAATAGCAGTTACGGTTGGGTCTTTTTGTCTTGTCGCAGAAGGAACACCACCTACAATTGCAGCAGATGGGTAATCATAATAGAATCTACCAGCAACTACACTTCTTTCATTTCCACCATAAAGAAGGTCAGTTGCAACTGCATCTAAAATATATCCAACATCTCTCTTACAAGTTACAGAGTTGTAATCAAAATTATCCCAAGAAGATGAAATAAATGCAATTGTTTCTTCTTGAATAAATTCTTTATTGTTTCTAATTAATTCAACCGAACCAGAAATAAGAACAGATGCAGTTTGATAAGTATACCCTCTTACTATATTCTCTGCCATTCTACCAGCATACTTGATACCATCCAATGTTTGCTGTAATTGAGAACCAGTAGCTTCAGAAGGATATTCATAGTAGAACTTACCATTTACTACTGATGCAGAATTTGCATTATGTAGCATATCTTCTGCTGCACCTGAAATAATATATCCAATATCTCTTGCACATTTGTCTTGGTTATAGTCAAATGTTGACCAAGAAGAACTTAAATAAGCAATTGATTCACTTTGAATAAATCCTATATTATCTTTTAATAAGTTATATGCAGCTAATGTCTTTGGAGATTCGGATGGTGTATCATATTCAACAATAGTTGGCAACGAACCAGTCCCATTTTCTAAAATTGTAGTTACAACCGAAATTGAAGATGATATTAATCTTTGTTGTAATCTATCACCAAAGCTTTCAGATGTAATTTGTGAAACATCAGTTACTTTTATTAAATTATCAACATCAGAGTTGTTATATGTAATAGTTGGTAATACACTCAATCCGTTTTGAACAACATTTTCAACAATACCAACACTACTATTTACTTTAGAAACCTCAACAGATGAACCACTAATAGAAGAAACAAATTGTGTTTCATTCGTTACTTTAATATGATTGGATGTATTTGTTTCTAATGTTGGCAATGAACCAGTACCATTTTCAATGATATTAATAATTTGACCAAATGAAGAACTTACAATACCAAATTCAGTATCAGTTGTATAAGTACCACTAGCTGTTACATAAGAACCAGTAGTTAAGTTTTGAGGTACATCTAATGTATCATCATACCACTTTGCTAATGCAAATGGAATGTCATCAGTTCCTAATCTGATAATATCATTAATAAATCCTACACTTCGAGTTACATATGCAGATTCAATATCACTACCACTATTTGCAGATGTGAATTGTGTTGTATCGGTAATCTTAACTAATCCCTCAATATTTTCAGTTAACACAGGTAATGTACTTACTGAATCTCTTTGGGTTCTAACAAATGTATGAGCTGATTGAGGTAAATGTTTCAATGCTCCATTTGATGCAGACACAAATGTGTGTACTGATTGAGGTTCGTGTTTAACTGCATTATTTGATGCAGATACAAATGTATGTAAAGAACCAGAAGCACTACCAGCATTACCTACATTAATTGTAAATGTACCATCTTGTCTTTCTAATCCATCAGAAGTTGCAGATACGAATGTATGTGCTCCCACATATGGAGATGAACCGATATTGATATCAAATGTGTTTGTAGTTACATTTGAAATCTCTAACCATCTTCCACTTGGATAATCATAATTAGGTCTTGGGTAAGATTTGGTAGTTGTATTACCATCTAACACACAAGTATAAGTTAGAGAGTTATCATCTAATTTGATGTAATCTCCATTTGAGAATCCGTGATTTGAAATTGTGATTGTAACATCACCAGTTGATGCATCATAAGGTGCATCGGTTACAGTATGTGATGTTGTACCAACTGAAGTGATAACAATTGATTTTCCAGCATATGGGTCTGAACCTGGTCTTGGATAAGAATGAGTTGTTGCATCACCATCTTGGTCACAAGTAAATGCGAATGATTCATCTTCCAATACTACACTTCTACCAACTCCTAAACCAAATGATTCAGTAACAGTCAATGTCATATCTCCACTTAAAGCATTGTATGAAGCAGATACAGGTGTAAAGTATTTATTAGGACCTGATGCTCCTACATTAAATGTCATTGTAGTATCAGTTACAGCCGTTAGAGGAATTGAGCGAACTGCTTTAGGGTCGATACCTACTCTTGGATAAGATTTAACCGATTGGTTATCATCCATATCACAAGTAAATGCAAATGATTCAGCTTCCATAACGATACCCTCACCAACACTTAAACTATGACTTGCAACAGTTACTACAAAATCACCAGTTGCTGGGTCATAAGATGCGGTTGTTGGGTTGAACTCTACATTTGGACCCGATTTACCAACATTTACAGTTATAGTATTATCAGTTTTAGATTTAATTGTCAATCTATTATCGTAAGCAGGTTGTCCAACTGAAGGTAAGTTATGCTCCGTTCTATTACCATCCATTTCACAAGTGAAAGTGAATGATTCAGGTTGTAAGTAAATACTATCACCAACACTCAATCCATGTTTAGAAATTGTCATTACAAAATCACCATCTGCCGGATTGTAAGTTGCAGTTGTTGGTGTAAATGATTCAATTCCAGTTTTTATAATTCCAGTTACAATATCAACCGATTTACTAACTTCAGTTTGATATGAACCACTTAATGCAATTGAAGATAAAGTAGGTTCAAATGAAGTTACTTTAATATTTCCATCAGTATTTGAAACTATTGATGGGGATTCTATTGAATTATTTATAATAATATTTTTTAAGAAACTTTCAGCATATCTAATACCAGCAATAGTTTCACCTATCTGTACAGTTGTTGCTTCAGATGGATATAAATAATAGAATTCTCCACTCTTAACACTTCGTTGGTTACCACCCCATAATAAATCAGTGGCAATACCATCTAATATATGACCAACATCCCTTCTACATTTTTCTCTATTGTATGTAAAGAAAGGATATCTAAAATCAATATATTCAGTTGTTTCATTTTGAATAAGAGTTCTATTATTTCTAATTAAATTCCATATCTCTAATTTGTCAGATGAAGGTTGTTGTAGTACCACATTTTGAATAAGTTTTTGAACTACATTTGCAGCATGTACAATACCATCAATAGTTTCAATTTTTTGTCCATCGGTTGCATCAGATGGATATCTCCAATAGTATTCACCGGCAATTACACTTCGTTCATTACCACCATATCTCAAGTCAGTTGCAACAGCATCTAAAATGTGTCCAACATCTCTATGACATTTGTCTTGATTGTATTCAAATCCAACCCAAGAAGATGAAATGTAAGAAATTACTTCATCTTGTACTAACTCTCTGTTTCTTTCAATAATTTGATAAACACCTTCTATTTCAGATGATGCAGTAACTAATAAAGTATTGGTCATCATTTTGTCAGATAATCTCTGAGCATAAACAATACCATCCACAGTTTGATTTAATTGTGAGCCAGTTGCTTGTGAAGGATAACGATAATAAAAATCACCAGCAATTATACTTCTTTGGTTACCACCATAAATTAAATCGGTTGTAGCTGCATCCAAGATGTATCCAGTATCTCTTCTACATTTAACATCATCATAGTCAAACGAATTCCAAGAAGATGAAATATATTGAATAACTTCATCCTGAATTAAATCTCTATTTTCATGTACCAAGTTGTATGCATTAACTCTATCCGAAGATGGGTCAATAAATACTGCTCCACTTACTACCTTTTGTGCAACTTCACCTGCATATTCAATACCATCTAATGTCGGGAATAGTTGTGAACCTGTAGCTTCAGATGGGTATTTATAATAGAATACACCTGCGTTGATACTTCTTTCATTACCACCATATACAATATCAGTCATTGCGGCATCTAAAATGTATCCAATATCTCTCTTACAAGTAGTTTCATTATAATCAAATGCAGACCAACTTGAAGATAAGAATGTTATAGCTTCATCTTTTATGAAGTTTATGTTATCTCTAATAATAGTTTCGGTATCCAATCTATCCTGCGATGGAGAACCGTATGTTATGTTAGATGCAATATTTTGTGCTAATCTACTAGCATATCTAATTCCATCCAATGTTTGGTTTAATTGAGATGCTGTAGCCTCTGATGGGAATTCGTAATAGAATTTACCATTAACAATTGAAGCAGAGTAAACATTGTGAATTAAATCCTCTGCAGCTCCACTTACAATATACCCAATATCTCTACTACAACTAGCCTCATTATATTCAAATGTTGACCAAGAAGATGATAAGTAAGAAATTGTTTCTTCTTGAATAAAGTCAATATTTTCTTTAATTAAGTTATATGCAGCCACACTTTGAGGTGTAGTAATTCTACTACCATATAAAGATGCAGTTTGGTATGAACCAGTTCCAAATTCAACCATTCTTGCAACAATCTCAAATGATTCAGAGATAAATGAAATATCATCAATACTTGCAGAGATTGATGAGGTTGTAAATTGTGAAACAGTTCCTACGGCAATATATTCATTCGTATTATCAACTTGAGTTGGTAAAGAACCTGTACCATTTTCTATAATATCTAATACAATTGCAAATGATGAAGATATTTTAGAAATAGTATTTGATGAACCACTCAATGAAGAAGTTACTTGTGTAGTACCACTTCGTTTAATTAAACCATCAATAGTTTTAATAGTTGATGGTGCAACTGAACTTCCACTTTGTAAAATATTAATTACAGCACTGATAGAACCACTTATATTATTTCTATCAGAAATTGTAGCATCTAAAGATGATGTGTATTGTTCATTATCAACAATTTTTATATTCCCAGCAGTATTTAATACTTTTTCAAATTCACCTTTAGTTGGAACATATACATATTCTTGCTCAGATGATAGAGGTAGACTATCTACAATATTAATAACACCACTTGCAGAAACATTTGTTGGATTTACATAGTATAAAGTATCTGGTGTATCTGCCAATGGAGTAAATGTAATTGTACCAAAAGATATACCATTATTTATTAACCCAACACTTTCATATACATCTTCTCGTGTTCCTGCTGTTCTTTTTGTCTTAATAAGGAATGGTGCATAAATTGTTGAATCTTCTTCACCTAAATCATTGATTGAGAAATTATACATTTCATTTCTAACCAATGTAAGTGTTGGGTCTTTTTTAGAACCCAAGAATGAACCAGTATCTTCTGCTCCATCAAATTTATCCCAACTTTCTCTACCATCAAAATATTTTAATTGATTATCAGTAATGTAGAATGCAGTAGAATCGTTTGGTAAAGTTACAACTTCAAAATAAGATGATGAATCTGCTGAACCTGAAAGTTGTTTACTACCACTAATACCATAATCAATGATATCAATCACAGTTCTAAATGATTCAGAGATTGCAGTTGAAGTAGAAGATGATGCAGAAATGGATGATGTATATTGTGAGTTATTATTAAACTTAATACCACCTGCCATGTTAGAAATTTCAACAATATCATTTGGTAAACTAACACCAGTTGTAGTTGTAATTAAATTATCACCATAAGAATTTTTAGGAATACCAACTTGTGAAATTGGCAATCCATTCGAAGCAAATCCAATTGTTGTGTCGGTTTGTACTGAACTTCCACTTTCAATAATCTTAACAACGGTGTCAAACGAATCTTCAACTTGCTTACCACCTCTGATAATCAATTCGGTTAAATCTCTACCATAGTTAATACCACTAATAGTTTCATCCAATTGATATCCTGTTGCTTGTGATGGGAATTTGTAATAGAATGTACCTGCTTGAATACTTCTTTCATTACCACCATATACTAAATCAGTCACAATTGCATCTGTGATAAATCCGATATCTCTAAAACATTTTGCCTTATTGTAAGTCAATGTTGGATAAATGTAATTTACATAATCCAATACATTTTGTTGAATAAATGTTCTATTTTCTCTTATCAGATTTGCAGCCGTTGTTATATCAGAACTTGCTGTTACAAATTCTTCACCCACCACAATCTGACTTGATATACCGCCCAAGTATTCGATTGCATCAACAGTTGGGTCTTTTTGTTGTGTTGTAGATGGTACACCACCTACAATTGCTGAAGATGGGTATCTGTAATAATATTCTGCTGCAACTCTACTTCGTTCATTACCACCGTATACTAAATCAGTTATCGTTGCATCTAAAATATAACCAACATCTCTTTTACAAGTTGTTTGATTATACGAAAACTCACTCCATGATGAAGATACAAATTCCACAACTTCATCTTTAATAAATTGTTTGTTTTCTTCTAATAATTCTTTCGCATCTAGCACCGCCTGACTTGGTGATACAAATGTTTTGTTAGATGCAATGTTTTTTGTTAATCTTGCCGCATATCTAATTCCATCTAATGTTTGGTTTAATTGTGCACCACTTGGAGTATCTCCATCATTTGGAATGTTTGCATTGGATGGGAACTCTAAATAGAATTTACCATTTACAATAGATGATGAATAGTTATTATGTAATAAATCTTCTGCAGCACCACTTACAATATATCCAACATCTCTTTTACATTTTACCTCATCATAATCAAATGTAGACCAAGAAGAACTTAAATAAGCAATTGTTTCCTCTTGGATGAATGTAATATTATTTTTTATAAGATTGTACGCTGCAATCGTAGTATCAGTTGTTACCTCACTACCATATAGAGATGCAGTTTGATAAGAACCACTCCCGAATTGTAATATTCTTGTTACGATTTCAAATGATTCTGAAATAAATGATATATCATCTATACTTGCAGAGATTGATGAGGTTGTAAATTGAGTTTCAGATGTTACTTTAATTAAACCTTGAGTATTATCAACTAAAGTAGGTAATGAACCAGTACCATTTTCAACTGCATGTTTTACGATAGAAATAGAAGAACTTACTAAATCTCCTTGATTTGTGGTTGCAACAGAACTGCCGTTTATAAATTGATTAGTATCGGTTACCTTTATACTACCAGTCCAGTTAGTAACTTCCGATGGAGTTGAACCAAGTCCATTGGTAATTATATCCGTTATTATTTTATAACTACTTGTAATATTGTTTACCACATCAGTATCAGCTGAAGAAGTAACTATTGTTCCACTTGTAGTTAATTTAGGTTCATTTATAGTGTAATTAAAGTTAGGTGTATTTCCTGCAATTGCTGCTAATAAAGAATCTTCACCCTGTTTAATTATATCCTCAACCAATCCAAATGAAGAACTAACTTTTATTCTTTCAGATTCACTACCAGATACCAAAGATGATGTAACTGGTAGAATATTACCTGCTCTAATTCTTGAGTATGTATTATCAATTACCTCTGGTATTTCAACTACTTGATTTTGTATTACCTTTTCAACAAAAGTTTTAGCATAATGAATACCATCAAGAGTTTCATTTAATTGTTCACCATTTACTTTAGATGGAACTTGTCCATAATATAATCCTGCCCTAACACTCTTTTCATTACCGCCATATAAATAATCAGTGGCGACTGCATCAACAATATATCCTGTATCTCGTTTACACTTATCTCTTAAATAAACTAAATTAGGGAATTGTGTATCAATAAAGTTTACCGTTTCCTCTTGTATTAAGTCTCTATTATTTACAATTAAATCATATACTGATTGTGTTACTGCAGATGCAGTTACAAATGTTTCGTTTAATATAAGTTTTTTAGATAAATTTTTTGCCCACCTGATTCCATCCAATGTTGGAAGTAATTGGGTAGTAGTTGCCTCTGATGGATATAAGTAATAAAATTCTCCTGCTATTCTACTTCTTTCATTACCACCATATCTCAAGTCAGTTGTTACTGCATCAATGATATGACCAACATCTCTTTTACATTTATCTTCATTATAATCAAATCCTCTCCAAGAAGATGATACATATGCAACAACTTCTTCCTGTATAAACTCTTTATTATTTACTAATAAATCGTAAGAATTTTGAACATTTACTGAAGGTTCTACATATGTTACATCACCGATAACTCTTTCTGCCAATCCACCGGCATACTTAATAGCATCTAATGTTTGTTGTTTTTGTGATGATGTTGCTTCCGATGGATATAGGTAATAGAAATTACCATTTCTTACAGATTCTTCGTTACCACCATATAATAAATCATGTGCAGCCCCACTAACAATATATCCTAAATCTCTTTTACAAGTTACTTCATTATAATCAAATGTACTCCAAGAAGATGATAGATATGCAATCGTTTCTTCTTGAATAAATGATAAGTTTCCTAATAATGCATTATATCCATTTTGATAATCAATTGATGGATTTTCAAACGAAGAACTTTGAACAATATTAGGTGCATAATCAGTACCTTTTTCTAATATTCGGTAAACGGTTGCAAATGAAGAACTAATTTTATTTCTAACTTCAGCACTCGATGAAATATCAGTAATAAATTGAGGTGTTTCAGTTACTTTTATATTAGAATCATTAGAACCCGATAATGATGCAATTGGATTGTCTGCATCATTTATACCATATTCAACTATCTTTAAAATAGTATCAAAGTTTCTACTAACATTATCAACTTCAGAAGATGTTCCTGCATCAGAATCTTTGTATTGAGAAATATTTTGTGTTTTTATTAATGCATCGATATTATCAACCAATGTATAACTAGCAGTTGCCCTTGCTCCAAGTTCTAAAGTTTCTTTTACTTTTTGGAATCTATCAGATATAATTGATACATCATCAGTTCCAGCAAATGTAGAACCAGTTGTTTGTATTCCATAAGATATATTCCAAACCGAACCACTACTGTATCCTCTCGTTGATGATTTTGCTAATAAAGATGGAATGTTAGAAACACCACTATCTACTATATTAGATACTAATCTATATTCTGATTTTGCCTGTTCAGCAACTTCATCCGAAGAACTACCATTTATAAAGTATTGTAGTTCATCGGTTACTTTAATACCATCGTTTGTATTAGGGACAAATTCAGGAATTGCGGATAGTCCATCTTCAATAGTATCAATAATAATTGTATAGTTATCTCTTACTCTATTGAATGCCTGAATGTTACCACCACTACCAGTAATAAAACGAGAGCCCGATGAGTACATACCATAATCACCAAACGAGGTGTTCGAGTTAAGTAGTACTGCTTGTCCACCATCTAATACTTTTACTGCGTATGCGGAGAAGTTGGTGAAGAAAGATACCAACTGAATGAATCCTCTACCAACAACTTGACAACCTACACCATTTGGTGCAACCTGTGTATATGCATCGAGTACCATTGAAGCAAGTGGTGAATCGGGATGGATAATATTACCATCTACATTCAACCCACCACCACCTGGAGGAATATCTTCATATGCCTCCAAGAATGAATTTTCTTGGTTCGAAATCATCGAACAGTTTTGAACATATGGAGAGGTTGTAATAAATGCATTTGGAGCAAATGCTACAGCAAATCCACTTCTTGAGTTGTCAACTGATGGGAATACTCTTAATCCACCAAAGGTCATCTCTGCCAAATAGTTACCACTATTTACCCAAAATAAATCTTCGTTTTCGTTTTTAGCAAGAACCTTACAAACCCTTAAACCAGCACCCCAAACCGTTGTGTTCTTCGGTAACTCAATTGGATTATCTTCCAAATATGTACCAGCACCAACTTCAATTCTAAAACCAGTAAATAGAGAGCCAGTTGGTAATCCAAACCTACCATCATCACCAGACGCAGCAATTTCGGCAGCCTTTTTAATTGTTCTTAAAGGAAATTGTTGAGTTCTACCATCATTATTATCATCACCAGATGTTGAAGATACATAAAGGGTAGCATCCATCGCTCCAAAATCCTCTGGTTTGATTCCACCAAATCTTTGAGTATCTAATGCATCTAATGAAACAGATGCTGTTAAATTTAATGCCTGGTCTCCAGTTACATTTAACGGCCCATCAATTGTAAGAGAACCTGTTATAAATACCGAACCAGTAATATCCGAAACTACATCTGGGTCTGAACCCATAGAGAAACTTTGAGATACTAAAAGAGAACCAGAGATAGTTACATTTTGTGCAAATGAGGTATCTCTGATAAAATCCTGTATCTCTTCGACTTGCGTTCTGGATATTAGTCTTGCCATCTTATTGTATTTCTACTATTTTTCCTTTAATTGTAAATGCATTTGTTGGTACTTCTAAAGGAACTCGTGTGATATCTTCATTAAATATCATTCTAATTTCTTTCGAACCACTAGCGTATTGGCCGGATGTTAGTTCAGTTCCACTTCCATCAAATAACTTTACATCGTATTTACTTCTGTCTTGTTTAACACCATAAAGATAAACATCTAAATAATCGTATGCATTATCTACTTGTAAATCTTCATAATTAAATCTATATCCTAATATATCTACTCTATCTAATAAATCACCATCTTCATTACCATCCTTTGGGCCTAAAAATAAAGTAAATAAAGTTTGAGTATCTGCATCCAAAGATGATGAGGTTGGAGTAAATTCGTTGATAAAAGTATCTTCGATTACTTCCAATACAAAATTTTTGAAAGATTGCCTATCTCTCTTTTTTACCGTATTTCCTGCATATATTTTTGGAACTGGTCTACTCATTAGTTAACTCTTTCAATATCACCTTTTATAAAAATTCTATCATCCGTTGAAAAAGACCAAGGGTCTCCGTTTCTATCTTCCAATGGAAAGTTTTCTTTTTTCATTTTTACATAAAAATCATTTCCAACTTGTTCGTAAACATAGTCTTGACTTCTGACAAATAATTCACCTTGAGAATCATCTGTTAATAAATACATAAAAACATCGAATCTTGCATGTGGCTTTCTTTTTTCTGTCAATCGAGAATCTAAAGTTTTTATTCTCATATTCTCTACTTTGAATATCCAATAAAGTGGATGATAAAATTCATATCTATCTCCATTTTCTTTATCAGAAGGAACACCTTGAAATGTATTAGGTGCATTCACCTCTTTCATTATATTTTTTAAAGTAAAGATGTTCATAATTCTATAAATTTACCAGTTACCGAAACTTCAAAATCGGGTTCTAAAACATATGTTATTCCACCACCACTTTCGAATGCTTGAGTGTTATCCAATTTAAAGATAATTCTATTTTGAGAACCATTAAATGTATAGGTATATGCACTTGGTGTTATATATACCCCATTTATGTAAACTCTAAACCATCCTTTTGTATCAAATGTACCAATTAGTTCTTGTGGTAAGATAGGTAATTCTGCGTTATTTAAATAGAAATAAGAGTATTTGTTTGTTACACCATCTGCCGTTTCATCTGGATATAAACTCTTATTAATAACTGCATCAGCAGAACCTCTAATTGCAACAAAATCTATTACATTCTGATACTCATTATAAATATTTGGATTTGAGAATCTCATACCAGTTAAATCGGTTTCAATTCCCCAAACAACCTTTTTAGGTGTGAATGATTTTTTAACTTGTGGTTTTTCATCATAAGTTTCAGGAAGTAGATATGCATTGACCACCATTGTAAAAGAAGTTCTAATCACTCTTTCCGAACCTTCCCCAACTTCTTGTTGGTTATCAAATGAATCGATACGAGTTCTAAATTTGAATCCACCTTCTTTACCCCAATATCTATCAGTGGCATATTGAAATGCTTCCACAATCGTATTCATATGTTCAGTAAAAGATGTCCAAATCATTACTTCATACGTTAGTGTAACATAATCGGGAACCGAAACTTCATATTGCTCAAATGCCTTTTGTGCATTTGGTTGCAATGAAAACCTTTCATATCTATTTTTTGCTGAATATTTTTTGTATGCTGGTAAAGTATTTACATCTTTAAATTGTGCTAATGTAGAATCTCTTTCAATAGAGTTTCTCTTAAACATTACTAATGGAATTTGAATCTTACCTCGTTGGTCACGAAGGTATCCTTTTGCTCGTGCATTATTCCATCTTTCTGCATTACCATAAAGTAGAGGAACTTTAACTTGGTTACCATGTTCCTCAACATCAGGAATTACAGTATCCACCATGTACTCAGCAATAGTAGTATCTACATCTAAAAGTTTTACACCTTTAGTGTATTCTTTACTAATACTTCTCTGAAGTGCTCTATTTGTTTCCTTCTTATTCATTAGATAACTCTCATTTCAGTTTGAATAGAACTTCTTCTTGTCATAAATGTTGAACAAATGATTGAGAATTTCTCTCCACTTTGTCCACCAATTAATTGGTCTTCTCTCACATTATCGATTTCAAAATATGCATCATTATGCATGATAATATCACCGATTTCTGGATAAAATCCTTTATCTTTTAATGTAATACGATTGAATCTAAATTCTACATTTTGTCCACTATCTGCACCAAAACCTTCGTAAGAAACCGAAGAATCATCTCTTTCAATAACTGCAGTACATTTAGTACCTTGGTAATATGATTTATTTAGTGATTCACCATAAAGGTTTGTTGAAATATCCTCAATAGCAAGTTTGAATAGAACTACCGTAGTTTCAATTACAGCATCTACTAATTCTCTTGAAATTGATTCAAAGAATCTTATATCTCTATCTAATGCAAATCTTGGCATTTTATCCGGTGTATATCGTTAATGGAACTTTTCGTAACATTTCTTGCTGATAATTAGCTTCGTTATTTCTAATTTCAAACTGATTTTTTCTACTTAACTCTTCTAAATTTTCTCGGAGTTGTTCAATCAAAGCATCTTTTTCAGTTTGAGCCTCAGCTCTTAATGCTGCTCCATCCAACGATATTTCGGAACCAGGAATAGGTACTGAACTATATTTTTCTCTGATTGCTCCTAATAGTTCTTTAGCAAGAGCAAGTGAATATTTTCTAATCCATTGTTTACCCACATCATTTATAGATGTATATGGGATAAAATCATATCCAACATTTGAATAATCCGATACTACATCAGATGTTACTGATGTTGAGTTTTGAATAAATTCATCTCTAACAAAATATTCAAACCATAATTTACCAGCAGTTGTTGGGATTGGAAAAATTTGTAATTTATTATTTACGATATTAAATGAGTGTGCGGATTTTCTAATAGTATCATTAAACTCAATTGCCTGCATTCTTAATACATCTTCAAATATTGGCATTAACACAAATTGTGCTGCCGGTGAGAATGAACCAAATCCAAACTCATCAATTAAATTTAGAGTACCTTGTCCACTTACCGAATAAGGGTCAAAGAATCTATTTACCGCTGGAGTTGCTTCGTGAAATACTGTTGTTACATCAATTCGGTTTCCGCTTTCACTTACATTAGCAAATAAAATATCTAAATCGTAATTTTGTTTACCGGCTACCAAATCAATAGAACCACTTTTAATATCAGTATTACCACCAACACCAGCTAATGTACCATAAGCATCTGAAATGGCTACTAAATCAGGTAGATTTGAACCTTGTACCAACTTTCCACTATAATTTGTGCCGGTTGGATTTCCTTTTAATGTATCTAAGTTATTTCTAATGTTGAATTGATTAACTTGTGCAGCATATTCTGCAGTAGCTTCTTCAAAACAAGCAAATAGATTTTCATCAACCAATTCTACATTTTGGACGGGATATCCTAATCTCTTTGCACACCAATTAGCTATTTTGGGTGCATCGGTTTGGAACTCATAATCATTATCATAAGTACCAAATGGAGTTTGTCCAGCAAAGAATGATGATGAACCAGGGTATATGTATTCTACTGCCATAAATTATTCCTCTCTTTAGTATAGTATCTATAAATATAAAGAAAAAGAAGAATAGTGTTTTTGTAAGAAGATTACCTTATCTCTTTATTTTTATGGTGCTGAAGTTTTATAAGGATGAGAGCTTGGTAAAGAACTTTCTAATCCCCATTTGTGTGCAAGGTATCCTTCTGTACGTTCAACATTACTGATATCTGTCCCACTTGTACCTGGTAAACCTGCAAAAGTTAAAAACTCTGCCATTTGACCTTGCATTCTTTCGTTAGCTCTGTTTTTGAATATCCTCAAATCCAAATTGGTGTTTAGAGCATTATCATAATCATTCACAGGTGTAAACTTGTTGGTTCCGTTTACTCTCACAGCAATCTGATTGCCTGTTTTGTTGAAAATAGCACATATGATAACCCAAGTGTCTTGTGCTATTCCTGAGTCAAATTGTTCTGCATTACCGATGGTTGATGAAATTCTATCTGAACTTAATCCATCCAAATCTAACTCACCATCAAAAGCAGATACATTACCTGAACTAATAGCATAATCTCTTTTACTTGTTGATGAAACAGTGTTGTTTTCTACACTCCAAAATGAATCTCTCACATTGTTAATGTTATCCCATTTCATTAAACCAATTGCCCAATGATTACCATCTGAATCAACTTGTTGAAATTCATCTGTTGTGAAATCTTCACCGCTTTGAAATTGAAAAACAGTCTTACCATTAAGTGTTTGGTTCACTTGAGGCGTGTTGCGTACTGTGACAGTGGCATTGCCTGCTTTATCTGTAACTGCAGTTACATAAATTCCATTTTCTGATACAGTATAACTTGATGTATCGGATGCATCAATCCAAGCAGCTGTTGTTATATCTGTACTTGGTGACCAAGGAGTTTGTGGCCATATAAGTTCGTTATTATAATAAACCTCATCTACCGAAACATTATTCAAATAAATGTTTTGTGCAGTATTGATTCTCCTATCCATTGTTATCCTTGTATGATGTATAGTGTACCACTAACAGGTGTGATTGCTGCATAAGATGCAGATGTCATTAGTTGTATAAAATCAACTGTTGATGAACTTACATATCCTAAATCTGATATTTGAGATGAACCACTTATTGAGCCATCCAAACTAGCATCTACATAAGCTTTTGTTGCAGCGTCTTGAGATGCAGTTGGTTCTGATAAATTTGTGATTTTACCCGTCATAGAAATACCATCTGCCGTTGTTGATAATACTTCTGAGTTTAGATGATAAAGTGTAGCAATACCATCTTCAGCTGTTATTGCGGTTCGAGATGAACCATTATCTTGTATTCTAACAATTGGACTTTGTAAAACTAAAGTACCTGTGGTGTTTTTGATACGGGCGGATATACCACTGTGCAGTAGTTCTAAGTCATTATCATCACCTATATTGATTGTCCCACCATCATTTAGATATAAACTTCCTGAAATATCAACACTACCCGTAATAGCAATACCATCTGAGGTTGTTTCAAACCTTTTAATATTGTTATGGTATAAATCTACACTACCATCATCATTAAAGAAAGCAAAATCTTCATCAGTAGCTTGATTAAGAAGTCTGATTGTATTACTACGAAGTTGTAACTGACCAGAACCAGCATTCTGAATAATACCAGTTCCATTATTGTGGTGAAAAATCTGCAAGTCATCATTATCACCAAAGTTTACTTTCTCATTGTCATTCAATGATAAACTTCCTGAAAATGTTACATCACCACTTGCAGTTATATCATTAAATGATACATTTGAAGTTGTACTAAGGTTTTGATTTATAGTATCAAGTTGTGTTTTATTTGAATGTGTGTGAGAATCTCCTCCACCACTTCCAAATCCACTTGATGCAACTGATGATGAAATATATGAATCGGTTATTACATCGGTAATTTGAGATGAACCACTTACAATACCTTGTGGAAGTTCAGTAATATAAGAACCTGTTTCTGAAGTTACGTTATTTACTTCAGTTTGAATAGATGATGTAAAATCATTTAGTGATGTTAAATCTTGGGTAATACCAGAAGTACCACTCGTACCACCACTTCCTGCAGTTCCGTTTGTTCCACTCGTACCACCACTTCCTGCAGTTCCATTTGTACCAGAAACACCAGAAGTTCCAGATGAACCAAACAAAGTTCCATCCAATCCACTTGTACCAGATGTACCAGCTGAACCCGATGAACCAGTTACACCATCTGCACCATCTACACCCGATGTACCTGATGTTCCTGATGTTCCACTGCTCCCAAAGAATGTACCATTTAGTCCACTTGTACCAGATGTACCAGCTGAACCAGATGAACCCTTTTCTCCAGTAGAACCTTTTGCACCAGCAGTAGCAATAGTTACAGATGTATTACCCGTTCCACTAACTACTATATCCGATGTTGTTGGATTTACTTCAATAGTTGATTGTGAACCAGAAACTTCTACTGTTGTATTATTCTGAGTTACATTAACTGCCATTGTTATCGAGTTACTTCTTTAGATAATTTTACTTTACCTTGTAATAATCGTGTTACATCACAACCATTACTATCCACCATTTCTAAATCATAAACGGCTTCACTAAAGTCTAATAGGGAAGATGAGTGTGCAGAAATATAAACTCCAATTGAACCTGATGAAAGTGGTAAATTACCAGTACTTCCACTTAGGTTTAACCCCGTACCACAACCATCTGATAAAGATGATGATAATGCGATATAAATTGTTTCAGATTCAATAGTTGGTCTAAGATGCATTCTTGCCTGATATCCACTTAAATCAACGGGATTTCCATCTCCATCTTTCCAAGTTACATTAAAGTTTAAAGTAGCACCTTGCTCAATAGTAAAGTTATAATTTCCTGCTGCCATAATTTTTCTCCAATTAGTAAATATAAATATTGAAAAATGAATAAAAAAAAAGAGGGAACTTTCGTTCCCTCTTAATTTAGTTTATATAAAGTTAAACTCTATCTTAGATAGAAGCTAAATCTTTAACATAAATCTTACCATAGTACTCTGGTCTTACCATTTTCTTAGCGTATCTCGTCATAACTCCTCTTCTTGGAGTGAAGTTAGTTGGGTCATACACTAATGGAGTCATAATAAGTGGTACATACGGAGCATATACAGCACCAGTTTCTAGGAAGTTGCTTCCTCTAAATCCTAACAAGATTTCATTTGAAGTCATGTAAGGGTTTTTGTAAACTGTGTATCTGTTAGCAATCGCACCTACTGAAGTTACACCAGCAGCGAAGCTCATAGCGTCTTTATCAGCTGATACAGTAAATCCAGGGATTGATTCTAAGATAGTACATACATCAGGAGATGCTACTACAAAGTTAGCTCCACCTCTTAATGTTAATTGGTGAATCTTATTAGATACTTTGTTTAATTTAGTACCTAAAGTTTGGAACCAAGTGTTCTTTTGGTATGCAACACCAGAAGTTCCAGCAGACCATGCACCAGTTGAAGAGTTGTACTCCTCACCGATTGTAGCTGACCAGTACTCAGTAGTCAATGCGTTAGACTTTAACATATCTAAGATTTCTAAGTCAATCTCTAATGAGATGTAATCAGATAACATAGAAGTTAATTCAGCTTCAGCATCGATTGAGTGGTAAGCGTTAAGGTCTTGCGCCAACTCAGGAGTCCACACAGCCTTTAGTTTTCTTGTCTTAGCAACAATTGCTTCAGACTTCAATTCTAAGTCTACTTCAGGAATATCGATAGAAGTACCAACACTACCAGCAGCACCAGCTACTTGTCCAGCGTTTTTACCATCTTCGAAATCACCTCTTGCGTAATCAGCAGGAACTACTGAGTAAGTTAAGATAGCGAAGTCAGCAGCAGATGTACCATATCCAGCAGATGCAGATACGAACATTACTAAGTTAGAACCATCAGCACCATTGAATTGGTTGATAGTAGTTACGATTTCATCATCAGAGATGTTGAAAGAGTTAGCACCATCTAAATCAGCAGTTGCAGGAGCAGCGAAAGTAAGTTTAGCGATTTCACCATCAGAAATTGATTGTGATAATGAAGCGTCAAAACCTACCTCAGCCCAAGAAGCTGAAGCGAAAGTGATATCACCTACAGCGATAGAAGAAGTTACATCATTTGCAGAGTATCCAAATCTACCGTCTCCGTAAAGACCATTTTCAGCAACGTTAGTTGAACCTACATCAGAACCGTCTCCACCGAAAAGTGATTGACCGTTGAATGCAGGGTTTCCACCTTGTGCAGTTCCATATTTGAAATCTAAATAGAATACAAGCCCTGAAGGTAAGTTCATAGGTTGTACACTAACGAATTCTTTAGAAGCAATCTCACCAAAGATTCTTCTTACTAAAGGTAAAGCAACACCGCTCCACTCTTCAGAGTTATTTTGCACCCCTGTTTGAGATGCCTCATCAAGCAATTGTTTTGCTTGGTTTTCTAAAAGAACAGACATTGCGCCTTGCTCTTTTTCTCCTAAACCTTCTAAAAGACCTGTGTTTTCCCACTTAGACTTTAGTTGTCTTGTTTCAGCCAACATTACCGACTGTGGGTTCTTGCCTTCCATTAGTTTAGATAAATCAAAATTTGCCATTTTATTTTTCCTTTTTAATGTTAGTTAAATTATTTGATATTAGCTAGTTTTTTAAATCTCTCAGCTAATACATTTGTGTTTTCAGAAATAATTTCTTTTGAAGGAGCAGTTGAAGCAACTGGTTTAGATGCAGCCTCAGCTACAACTTTCTTAGTTTTCTTCTCAGTTCCTGTAAAATTCATTGATTCTGCCAACGTAGCGTAAACTAATTTTACTTCTCTAACAGATGATGTTCTGTCTAAGTTTTCAACAACTTTAGATTTTTGCTCATTGTTTAAGTTATAAGCTCTGAACAATCTATTAGCGTATAATAATTTTG
>Ga0255782_10000193_pt1 | contig 55292 bp, 59 predicted proteins | sample 101ome_26_FD_179980 | JGI IMG/M metagenome (GOLD analysis project Ga0255782, IMG submission 179980) | Coastal salt marsh microbial communities from the Groves Creek Marsh, Skidaway Island, Georgia - 101408AT metaG (version 2) | ecosystem: Environmental > Aquatic > Marine > Intertidal zone >...
TAGCTGAAGAAGGTAGAGACTTAATCATCGGTGTTGGATTCTTATTTGCTGATTCTATTACAGAAGTATCAACAGCTCATCCAGATATTGCATTTGGTATTGTTGACTCTGCTGTTGAACCGGCAAATGTTAGCGGATTATTGTTCGCTGAAGAACAAGGATCTTTCTTAGTGGGTGTTGCTGCTGGCCTTAAAACTACTACACAATCTGTAGGTTTTATCGGTGGTGTTGAGTTCCCATTAATTCAAAAATTCGAAGCAGGTTTCGTTGCAGGTGTTGCAGCTGCATGTCCAGAATGTTCTGTAGACGTGAAGTACATCACTCAAGCGCCTGACTTTGGTGGATTTTTTGATGCAGCAAAAGCTAAAGAAATTGCGTTAGCACAATATGAAGAAGGAGCAGATATTATTTATCATGCTGCTGGTGGTGCTGGTAATGGCTTGTTTGAAGCTGCAAAAGAAGTTTCTGAAACAACAGGAACAAAAGTATGGGCAATCGGTGTTGATGCTGATCAAGCTAAAACAGTTTCATCCGAATTAGCTCCATATGTTTTAACATCAATGCTTAAAAGAGTTGATGTTGCTGTATATGAAACAATCAAAGCTGTAGTCGACGGCACATTTGCTGGTGGACCTAAAGTTTTTGACTTGGCAGTTGATGGTGTTGGATATTCCACAACAGGTGGATACGTTGATGACATCGTTGACCAACTTGATGCATATAAAGCACAAATAGTCAGTGGAGAAATTACAGTACCTACTGCTCCTTAATAGGAATTTAAGATTAGATCCCAGATTGTTTCTGGGATCTATCTTATTTAACATTATAAAATTATGTCATTAGCGATAGAACTTAATAAAATTTCAAAATCTTTTCCTGGTGTAAAAGCTAATGATGACATTTCCTTCTCTGTTAACGAGGGCTCAATTCATGCAATAGTAGGCGAGAATGGTGCAGGCAAGTCAACATTGATGAAAATTTTATATGGAATGCAAAAACCCGATGAAGGTAAAATTACAATTTTTGATCAAGATAAAAAATTTTCCTCACCTAAAGACGCTATATCATCAGGTATTGGAATGGTTCATCAGCATTTTATGCTTACAGACAATCTCTCTGTATTAGAAAGCATTATATTAGGCATGGACAATGCAACATTAAAAAGGTTAGATAAAAAAAGGTATTCAACTGAAGTAAATGATATTACAGAAAAATACGGAATGCCTCTTTCAGTCGACTCAATGATTGATGAACTTGGAGTTGGGGAAAAACAAAGAGTTGAAATCATAAAAGTACTATTTCGAGGCGCAAAAATTTTAATCTTGGATGAACCAACAGCAGTGTTAGTCCCACAAGAGGTAAAGGAATTATTTTTAAATTTAAATAAGTTAAAAGAAAGTGGTGTAACAATTTTATTCATTTCACATAAGTTAGATGAAGTACTCGAAATTGCTGACACTATTACCGTTATGCGAGGAGGCAAGCACATTAATACAGTTTCCTCTAAAGGAGTTTCAAAAAAAGATTTAGCTGAAATGATGATTGGTGAAAGTTTACCAAAACCACCTAAAAGAACCACTGAAATTATTGATGAAAATATTTTAGAAGTCAAAAATTTGGAGTCAGAAGAAATCGAAGGTAAAAAGGCCTTTCAGGATATAACTTTTAATTTGAAAAAAGGTGAGATTTTAGGAATTGCTGGTGTTGAAGGAAACGGCCAAAGAGAACTTGCAGAGTCTATTTTGGGAGTTTATCCAGTTGAAAGTGGTGAAATTAAGTTTAAAGATGAAAACATTCTTGAACTAAACACAAGAGACAGAAGAACTTCTGGGATTAGCTTTGTCCCTGAAGACCGTCAATCTCAAGCCCTATTAATGGATGTTTCTTTGACAGAAAATGTTATTCTAGGAAGACAATCAAAAGTTAAATATAGAAGTAAATTTTCAAATATTAGGTTTAATTCAGCTGTAGAAAACTCTGAAGAAGTAATTTCAAATTATGATGTCAGAACTCCCGGAACTTCTACATTAGCTCTTGCATTATCAGGAGGTAATCAGCAAAAATTTGTTGTTGGAAGAGAATTAGATGACGACCCTTCACTGTTAATTGCTTCACAGCCAACTCGAGGTATTGATATTGGTGCACAAGCATTAGTTTGGAATAAATTAAGAGACGCTAGAGACAAAGGATTAGGTGTGCTATTGATATCAGCCGATTTAGATGAGCTAATTGGTTTATCAGATAGGATATATGTAATTTACGAAGGAAGTTTTGTAAAAGAATTAAATCCAAAAGAAGCCACACCTGAAATTCTTGGTAGATTTATGACTGGATTAGAGAAATGAAACTTTATCTAAAACTTTCTACTTTACTAGCACCAGTTTTTGCTTTAATTGTTGCTTTTGGTTTATCCTCTGCATTATTAATTTTAATTGGTCAAGACCCCATAGAAACATACACAATTATGTATGACTATGGGAAGACAGGTAAGTCTATAGTGTCAATTTTGAACAGATCCATTCCCCTTTATATTTCTGCAGTTGCAGTGGCAGTGGGATTTAAAATGGGATTATTTAATATTGGCGTAGAGTCACAATACTTACTAGGCGCTGTTTTATCAGCAGCACTTGGTGCATATTTGGCTCTCCCTGCACCTATTCATATAACTGTGATTATCATCACTGCGATTTTAAGCTCAGCGCTTTGGGCCGCAATTGCTGGCTATCTAAAAGTAAAAAAAGGTGTTCATGAGGTTATTTCTACAATTATGTTGAACTATATAGGTACAGGATTAATAGCATATTTATTAGCTAATATCTTTTTTGAAAAAGTTGAACTTTCAACCACAGCTCCTCAAACAGATTTGTTACCAGAGTCTGCACGAATTCCAGCTTTAAATGGTTTATTTGGAATTGAAGACTTGCCAGATTTACATGGTTTTTTGTTTGGTGCTGTTGTTGTTGGATTTGTTTACTACTGGTTAATTTGGAAAACATCTCTAGGATTTGATTTAAGAGCAACGGGATCAAGTCCTCTAGCAGCAAAATTTAGCGGTGCTAATCCTGCAAGGCTTACTGTATTAGCAATGATTATATCTGGAGGTATTGCTGGACTAGTAGGCATTGCTCCACTTACAGGTTATTTTCATAAATATACAACTGATTTTCCATCTGGTCTTGGGTTTGCAGGTATTGCTGTTGCATTACTTGGTAGAAACCATCCGATTGGAATGGCTTTAGGAGCAATTCTGATTGCATTTATGGAAAGATCTTCTCAGATATTAGATCTAAAAGATGTACCGAAAGAAATTGAGAGAATAATGCAAGCAATTATAATTCTCACAGTTGTTGTTTCTTATGAAGTAGTAAAAAGATTTGTAACAACAAGACAAATAAAAGAAGCTTCGAAAGTGGATGTTAAAAATGAATAAAGCTATATCTCAGTTTAGAAAAAATTATTTAATTATTTTACCTATTGTTTTCATTGTATTTATCGCACAGATAGATAAGTATGACCAACTAACTACAAGCGGTACGTTTGCTGCAGCAATAAGATTAGCAATCCCAATCTGTTTGGCGGGTCTCGGAGGTATGTTTTCTGAAAGAACAGGAGTTGTCAACATCGGGCTTGAAGGCATGATGATAATGGGAACATGGTTTGGTGCATGGGCAGCATGGCTATATGGTTCTTGGTACGGAATATTAGCTGGTATTTTAGGTGGTGCAGCTTTTGGATTAATACATGCAATTGGAACTATCTCATTTCAGGTTGATCATATAGTTTCTGGAGTAGCGATAAATATACTTGCTGGTGGTGTTGCAAGATTTTTAAATGTTGTTGCATACGCAGATGTAACTCAAAGCGCAACTATGTCACCTCGAATCGACAATACTGTTGGAGACTTTACTCTTCCATATTTTTCTGGTGGTGAAATTAATGGTGTAAAAACATCAAGTTTATTTGGTTATCTCGAAGAGCAAAATATAGTATTCCTATCAGATTTTGCAGCTTTACTACTTGGTGCAACTTCAAATATTTCTTATATTTCATTATTTGCTTTGTCTTTGATACCTATCGCTGCTTGGGTATTGTGGTCTACTCCATTTGGACTTCAACTAAGAAGCGTTGGAGAGTATCCTTCAGGTAGTGAGTCTCTCGGAGTAAACGTTTATCTCATGAAATATATCGGAGTGGTGTTGTCTGGAGGTTTTTCAGGACTAGCTGGTGCATATTTAGTATTAGAAAGTTCTGGAATATATAGGGAAGGGCAGACAGCTGGACGAGGTTACATAGGATTAGCTTCGATGATTTTTGGAAATTACAAACCTTTAGGAATATTTATGGGGTCAGGGCTGTTTGGATTTGCAGACGCACTGCAATTACGATCTGAAGAAGCAGTTCACGGATTGTTAATTTTGGTATTTCTAATCTTGGTTCTTGTGGCAATAAAACAATTAATAGATAAAAAATATTTTAATGCATCAATTTCAGTTCTTATTGGAATTGGGTTTTTAGTTTGGTTCTTAAATAGCGAAGCAGTTCCAAACGAATTTGTTTATTTTACACCGCATTTAGCAACTCTTATTGTTCTCTCTTCTGCTAGTCAGAAGCTGAGAATGCCAAAGAGTGTGGGGCTTCCTTATAAAAAAGGTGAGCTTAGCTAGCTTCTTCCATAAAATTCAATTTCTTGAATTGCACATTCTGGAAATGGATCAGCACCATTAGCTTCTTGTCCAGAGTAAGCACTTAAAATTTCAATAACTAACGTAGAAGTTGTAGTATTTAGATCTATCCACTGAGAAGAACTATTTTGGTTTTCCAACTCTTTCTCTACTGAAAATCCAGTCTCATCTGAAGTAATTAAAATATCTCTAGCTTTGAAGTTTCTGTTAAAAGATTTAGAATCCTGAAGATTTTGAATTGTGATAAATTCCAAATAGACTTCTTTTGCAAAAGTAAATTCAAGTCTTGCATCTACACATTCAAGGCTATTATCTTGCCAAGAGGATGCTTCTCCATCGTACAAGTTTTCACAGGTCCATCCATCACCTAGACTACTAGATGCTTTACAAGAAAATGGAAATTGTACTTTCAAAATACTAGGTACGGTAGTTGTAGAACTAGTTGTTGTTGATTGTTGTACTATTTGTACTTCTTCAATTACTTCTTCGGCTACATTTTGATTGTAGTAGTAGCTAGCACCTGCAATTAAAGGAATTATTATTGCCAAAAAAAACACAGCCCTTATTCCCGGTACTTCTTTTCTTGTTGGTAAGCTTGTTGCTCCATAACTTGATAAAGGTTTTACTAAAATGTTACTGCAATCTTTACAATATTTTGAAGAAGGAGAATTAAGAACACTACAATTTGGACACTTTAATTGAGGAATTCTTGTTCTTCTATCTATACTTGATGACACTTTTTTTTCTTCAGTGTATTCATTGATACTTATTCCAAGCCATTCTCCACAACTACTACAAAACTCTAGTGACTTATCTACAGTTGCTGAGCATGCTTTACAGATTGTTTTTTCCATATTAAAAGTTTTTCCTAATTATAAAATAATACAGTAACATTCAACTAACAACAATGCTCAAATTAAAGGGAATGAAATGAGTGAAAATTTAAATTTAGAAATTAATCAACTACTTCCTGGTGAACCACTTAGGTTAGGGGTAGATCTAATTGCTAATAAGAATGCAGGTGCATTAATAGTAATTGGAACTTCAAGTAAGCTAGACAAAATTTCTTCAGGGGGAATTACTTTAAATAACTGTTCATACACACCTGAAATGTTGAGCGAATTAGCAAAAATGGATGGAGCAATTGTTGTTTCAGAAGATGTTGGAAAAATCCTTAAGGCTAATGTTCATTTAAATCCTGATGACAAAATTCAAACATCTGAAACAGGGACTAGACACAGAACAGCTCAAAGAACCTCTAGTTCAGTAAATCTTCCAGTAGTTGCTGTCTCTGAAGAGAGCTCTACGATTAAAGTTTTTAGCAATTCTGAAGTAACTGAGTTAGAAGAATCAAATGCAATTTTGGGTAGAGTTAATGAATCTCTTCAATCAATAGATAGGATGAGAAGAAGATTTGATGAAGCAGTTGCTAATTTAGGTGAGTTAGAATTAGAAAATTCACTTACCAATCAAGAAGTTTTACAAGTAATTCAAAGAGGAGAGTTGTTAACAAGGTTAGCCTCACAAGTTAGATTTGAAGCAGAGAAACTTGGTACCGAAGCTGGATTAATAACCATACAAATTGATTCTCTAGAGTCTGGTGTAACAAATACATTAAATCTTGTATTAAAAGATCATTTACCTGGAAGAAAATTTAGAGTAACTACAAAAGTTCTTGACGAGATTGCTAACCTTTCATATCAAGAGTTAAACACAATTGATTATCTTGGGTCAATCTTATCTAAACTTCCTCTTGATGATATTTCAGTACCAAGAGGTTACAGAGTCTTAGCAAGACTTCCAGATTTACCAGATAATTTGCACGATTCTATAGTTCAAAAATATAAGTCACTACCTAAGCTTCTCTCTGCGCCTACTGAAAAACTTTATGAAATAGAAGGTATAGGTAGAAATAGAGCCCAACAACTTAGAGATTATTTTGATACATTATTAAAAAATGTTGGATTTTCTTATATAAATGGACATTAAGTAGTTCCTGATATATAGTATTGTTGGAATCTATGGCAACTAAAACAAAAAAAACAACTGACAAATATAAACCAAATCAATTTGTTGTTCATCCTCATCATGGAGCAGCAAAAGTAATTAGAAAAGTGAATAAAAATGTAGAGGTATTCGTCGAGGGAGAAACAAAGTCAAAAAGAATTCAGTATTTTGAAATTGAAGTATTGACTGATGGCTTATTAGTAATGGTTCCTGTAGAAAGTGTTGATGAAGTAATAAGGCCTGTTATTTCAAAAAGCGCTGTATCAAAAAAAGTATTTCCAATTTTTAAGGAAAAGCCAGAAGAAGCTGGTTCTAATTGGAGTAGGTGGTACAAAGTGCTGACTGAAAAAATGACTTCTGGAGACATTATGCAGGTAGCTGAGGTAGTAAGAGATCTTACACATGCTCAAATCAATAAAGGAATTTCACCAGCTTTAAAAAGAATGTTAGCTAAAGCAAGAACCACACTAGCTAGTGAAATTGCATGTACTTTAGGGATTGATGAAGAAGCAGCAATTGAAAAAATAAACCAATATTTGCCAGAAGAAGATCCTGACGACGGCTTATAATATTAATAAATTCTTTCTTTAAGAGGTTTTATGCTTGTTGGTAATGGCTTTGACATTCACAGACATTCAAATGATAAAAAACTTATTTTAGGTGGCATTTCGCTTGAAGGAATTGGTTTTGAAGCTCATTCTGATGGGGATATAGTTTTACATTCGATTTGTGATGCACTCCTTGGAGCAACAGGAAAAAAAGACTTAGGTTTTTATTTTCCTTCTACTAGTGCTACTCCAGAAAATATTTCAAGTATTGAAATGTTGGAAAAAATATTAGATGTAATCAATTTTGAAAATTTAATAATCAATAACATTGACCTTACTCTTATATCTGAAGTCATTAATGTTTCAAAAATATCTGATGAATTGGAACTAAACCTAGCAAAATTGTTGAATACTGATGTATCTAAAATTAATGTTAAAGGCAAGTCTATGGATCAAATTGGTGAGATTGGTGAAGGAATAGCGTCTGCAGTTATGACAACTGTATCAATTTCTCATGCTTAAGCTTTATAATTCAAAATCAAAGAAAATTGAATCTGCTCAATTAAATAAAGACGGCGTAAAGATTTATTTATGTGGCCCAACTGTACAATCTGAACCTCACATAGGGCATGGAAGGTCAGCAGTTGTTTTTGATGTACTAGTACGTTATTTAAGGTTTAAAGACTATAAAGTAAAATTTGTTAGAAATATTACAGATATTGATGACAAAATAATTGAAAAAGCTAATGAAAAAAAGATTTCAATTTCACAGTTAGCAGAAATTGTCACCGATGAGTTTTATGAGTCCTATAAGAATTTAAACTGCTTAAAGCCAGATGTAGAACCCAAAGCGACTGAAAATATAGACAATATTTTAAGAATAATAAAGATTTTGATTGATAAAGATTATGCGTATACATCTGAGTCAGGAATATATTTTGACACTACTCGCTATGAAGATTACTTATCTCTATCAGGTAGAACCTTTGACGATGTAGTTAGTGGTGAAAGAGTTACTTTAGAAACAGATAAAAGAAATAATTCAGATTTTGCTTTATGGAAATTTTCAAAAGAAAATGAACCATTTTGGAATTCAGAGTGGGGTAAAGGAAGACCAGGCTGGCATATTGAGTGTTCAGCAATGATTGATAGCATTTTTGGAGGAGGAATTGACATTCACTGTGGAGGAAATGATTTAATTTTTCCCCACCACGAAAATGAACAAGCTCAATCAGTATCAGCATTTCAAGGAGAGTTTGTTAAATACTGGCTTCACAATGGGATGATAAATTTGTCAGGTCAAAAAATGTCTAAATCTGAAGGAAATATTAAAAAATTAAATGAGTACATAGCTAACTATGGTGGAGAAGTAATTAGATTTTTCTATTTAAGAGCTCATTACAGAAAGCCTCAAGAGTTTTCTGAAGACATTTTAGAAGAGTCACTCAAAACATATAAGAGATTAGTTGACACATTAAATGGTGTAGATCCTGAAATATCAAATCAGGAAATGTTGAATTTGTTTGAAGATTGTATTAGCGAAGATTTAAACACCCCAAAGTTAATAGGAGAAATATTTACAATATTGAATTCAATAAAACAAAAATCTGAAACAGAACAATTGTCAATTAAACAAACAATCAAATATTTCTTTAATATTCTAGGTTTTGAATTAAATCAGATTACTCAAATTAATGATGATGAATTAAATAATTTTTTTAAAAAATATGGAATAGAGTTTAAGAATATTGATGAAGCAATGGCTCAGTTTATAAAAGTTAGAAATGAAGCAAGAGAACAAAAAAACTATAAATTGTCTGATGAGCTGAGAGAAAAGCTAAATTTGATAGGTATTAAGCTAAACGATGGTAAAGATAATGAGTGGTATTGGTCAAGTAGTTGAAGGGATAAATGCATCTTTCGAGGCTTTAAAGAATAATAGAGTACGTAAGCTTCATGTATTAAAAAATATTGATATTGAATCCTACAAGCTTAAAAAAATCTTAGAAATTTCTAAAAGTCAAAACATTCCAATTGATTATACAGATAAAAAAGATTGGACTTTTCATAGTAGACATTCTGTTGTTGCAGAGTGTGAAGAACTAAAAACTTATGATGAATCGAACATACAAGACTTAAATATCAATAAATTAATCGTATTGAACCATTTACAAGATACACAAAATTTAGGGGCAATTGTAAGAAGTGCAGCTGCTTTTGATTTTTTAGGAGTGTGTTTACCTAAGAAAAGATCTGTTCAAATTTCTGAAAGAACTTTCTCAATTTCTTCGGGTGGATTAGAAAAAGTAAAAATTATTAACTTTAATTCTATATTTTCTTTACTTAAAAAACTTAAATCATTGAACTACTGGACAATAGGTCTTGATATGGATTCAAAAATAAAATTAAATAATTTGGATCTTGAGGGTCAAAAAATCGCTCTTTTAATGGGTGGTGAAGAATCAGGTTTAAGTGATGAAGTTTTAAATAAGATTGATGCAGTGACACACATAGAAATGTCTGGACTTATGGAATCTCTTAATGTATCAGTAGCTGCAGGTATTGCAATGCAGCACTTTTTTAAAAAAAATTCTTAATTCATTTACTATTTTGCTATTATTTTACTATTCGCCGGAGTAGCTCAGTGGCCAGAGCAGCCGACTTGTAATCGGCAGGTCAGGGGTTCGACTCCCCTCTCCGGCTCAAAGTGTATAGGTACGATAACCTTTTTAAATCATCAATTATATTTTTAATAGCCTTACAAGTAGCTTTTTATTTTTTTGGACAACTAAGACCTTCGATTATTTATGATTATTTAGATTTCTTCCCTTTTACAATTGTTCCGATTGTCATTTACATATATTTCTTAAGAAAAAATATTGAGTCTACTTTTTCAAGAGCGTTGAGTATATACACAATAATGATTCTTATATTATTTCCAGTTGGGCATTTGCTCAAATTTAATTGGCTTACAACATACACAATAAATCCTTCATATGAAAATTTAGATTTGCAAAATTCAGAAAACTATATTGTTTCTATTGATATAGATGGTTCGGTAATTTTAGATACATTTGAAGGAGAGGGTTATAAAGTAGATATAATTAACAAACCTGGAGAAATAGGTTATCCAGAAACAATTGAAACATTGATTGGAGACCCAAGGGCACTGATATTCAGAGAAATAGATACTGATAAGCTATTTCAGATAAAAGGTTGGGATTTACAACTCGGTAATGAGAATCTTTGGAAACTAGATTTAATTTCATTTGATTCAGATATTTCATTAGACGATATAAGTTTGTCTGGTTCTGAAATTGTAGGAACTGGAGAAATTTATTTAGGACCAAATTTAAAAGCAGAAGAAATTAAATTAAATGGAAATTATAAAGTAATTGTTTCAAATGAGTTACCAATAGTAGTTATTGGAGATGCTGTAGTACCTACCAATTGGATAAATGCTACAATTGGATATTTAAACCAGATTGAAAGTAATTATGAGTTACAAGTTAAAATTGTAAATGGTTCTGAAGTTGAATTTATCAATGAAAATTAGGTTTATTAAATGTTAGATCAATTAGGTAATGGATTATTACTAGGAACAATTATTTCAGTTGCTTCAGTTGCCCTATCCCTGCTTTATGGTGTTACAAGAATTGTAAACTTTGCACATGGTGAAATAATTGCTCTTGGTGCTATCGCTACGTTATTTTTTTCAAGCCCTATTGATTACAGGATTGAATTTTTAGGATTTATACCACCTCTAGGATTGAGTTTTGCAATATCGTGCTTTCTAGCAGTATTAACTTGCGGAATTTTTGGCGGCATTTTAGAGCTATTCTTGTTTAGACCTCTAAGAAAAAATAATGTTGGAAACATTGCTGTATTAGTAGTCACAATAGGTCTTTCTATTTTCGTGAGACACTTGTATTTATTATTTGCCACCGGAAAAGTACAAAATTTTCCACTTGAACTCCAAAGAAGGCAAACATATTTATTTTTTGATATGACACCAAGGAATCTGAATGTATTGATAGCTGGAGTTATCGTTATGTTATTAGTTGGTTTCTTTTTAACCTATACAAGAATCGGAAAAGCTATGAGAGCGGTAAGAGACTCTGAAGATTTATCAAGCATATCTGGAATTAATTCTGACAATATCATTTTAATGACATGGGTTTCTTCAAGTATGTTGGCTGGTCTTGCAGGTATATTTCAAGCAACTATTAATGATGTACGTTGGAATATGGGATTTTTGATACTTTTATTAATTTTTGCTGGAACAGTTTTAGGAGGAATAGGTACATCTTTTGGAGCCATGGTTGGAGGTTTTTTAATTGGAATTTTTGTACAAGTTTCTGTGGGTTTACCGTTTATGGAAGGTCACACTGAAGCTAAGAACGCAATTGCTTTAGCAATAATGATAATTATATTGCTTTTTAGACCTCAAGGTATTTTTGGTCAAAAGGAAAGAATCTCGTGAACCGACTACTTAGAAGTAAAAACTTAATCCTAACAATTGGTTTAACAATATTTGGCATAGTTTTAGTTGTTACTTTAAACCCTGATGGATACTTAAGAGTTTTATTAAATCTTCTTACTTTTGCTGGAATATATGGATTGAGTGCAATTGGGTTGAATGTTCATTTTGGTTGGACTGGTTTATTAAACTTCGGCCATGCTTCATTTATGGGAGTTGGTGCTTACGTAACTCTTTTGTTAATCCCTCATGCTGCTGGAAGAGAAGGAGATATAACAACTACCGGCCTACCCTTATTTGTGGCAATAATAATAGGAGTTATTTCTGCAGCTTTATTTGGGCTTTTATTGGGTCTACCAGCAATTAGATTAAGAGGTGACTATTTAGCTATTGTAACAATTGCCGCTGCTGAAATTTTTAGATTGTTAGTAAGAGATTTAGAAAACATAACTGGAGGTGTTTATGGAATTATCTCATATTCCCAAAACCTTCAGCAGTACAGACCTGGTTTTGTTACAAATTTAGCGACTAAGTTTGACATTGCTCCATCACAAACTTGGGTATGTTTAATTGCCTGGATTTCAATTGTTTTAGTTTTGTTTTTGTTAAAAAGATTAAACAACTCTCCATGGGGAAGAGCTTTAAGAGCAGTAAGAGAAGATGAAGATGCTGTGCGAGCAATGGGAAAAAATGCAGTCTGGTTAAAGCTTCAAAGCTTTATGCTAGGTGCAGGAATTGCTGGTTTATCAGGAGTTTTGTTAGCGTTTAATTATGGATCTTTGGAAACAACTGTATTTATTCCTCTCTTAACATTTTATGTATGGGCAATTATGATTCTTGGTGGAGTTGGTAGTTTAGTTGGCCCTATATTTGGTTCAATAATTTTTTGGGTAATAATTTCTGAAACAGATAGAATTGCATACATATTTTTTGAAAATGCAAACGGTCAGCAACTGGCCGGTGTCAGGTTTCTCCTAGTTGGATTTTTAATCATGATATTAATGATATTTAGACCAAGTGGATTATTAGGTAAAAAAGAAGAGTTGTTGTTAGATGTCAAATAAATTAATCGAAGTAAACAATTTAAAAAAGTCTTTTGGTGGATTACAAGCTGTTGATGTCGAATCTCTTGTAATAAATGACTCTGAATTAACTTCAATTATTGGCCCAAATGGTGCTGGAAAAACAACATTTTTTGATTTGATATCAGGTTTTCAAAGTGCTGATAGTGGAAAAATTATTTATAAGGGTAAAAATATTTCAAAGCTACAACCGTATCAAATAGCTCGTTTAGGAATGATTAGAACTTTTCAATTAACTAAAGTTTTTGACAGAATGACAGTCTTAGAAAATCTATTATTCTCAGCATCATCTGTTAAGAATGATTCGTTGTTTAGATCATTATTAAGTTCAAATGAACAAAAAAACTATGAAAAAGATTTAAATGAGCAAGCAAACAAAGTTATGACAGAGTTGAATATATCACATATGGCTGAATCTTATGCACGTGAACTTTCAGGGGGTCAAAAAAAGTTATTAGAATTGGCGAGATCAATAATACACAAACCGGAAGTTTTATTGTTGGATGAGCCACTTGCTGGAGTAAATCCTAAGCTAGCTGAGGATATATTAAATTTAATTCAGAAATTGTCAGATGATGGAATTGTAATCATAATGGTTGAGCATAACATTGAAGCAGTTATGCAAATTTCTGATAGAGTCGTAGTGCTTGCTGAAGGTTCATTGATTGCAGATGGAACTCCCAATGAGATTAGAAATAATCCTGAAGTAATTGAAGCATATCTAGGTAAAGATGATGAATAAAACAATTTTAGAATGTAATGCAGTAGCAGCTGGATATGTAAAAGGTTTAAATATATTACAAGGTGTTGATCTTGTAGTTTATGAAAATGAAATTGTATCGATAATTGGCCCTAACGGTGCTGGGAAATCTACTTTATTGAAAGCAATAATGGGTCTTATAAACATATCAGGTGGTAGGTTTTTTATTGAAGGTCAAGAAAAAACAAATTTAGCAACACATAAAATCGTAAATCTTGGAGTTGGCTATGTTCCACAGGTTTCCAATGTCTTTCCTTCATTAACTATTGAAGAAAACCTTGAAATAGGATCATGGAGTTTAAAAACCAATAAGAAAAACGCTTTAGAAAGAATTTACGAAGATTTTGAAATTCTTAAAGATAGAAAAAGAGATAAAGCTGGAAATTTATCTGGTGGACAAAGACAGATTTTAGCTCTTGCTAGAGCGCTAATTACATCTCCACAAATTTTATTACTAGACGAACCTTCAGCAGGTTTATCTCCAGTTGCAATCAATGAAGTTTTTGCGAAAGTAAAAGAAATAAATGAATCAGGTGTTGCTATTTTGCTAGTTGAGCAAAATGCTAAAAGAGCACTTTCTTTTAGTGACAGAGGGTATGTATTAGATCAAGGACGTAATGCATATCAGGGAAGTGGCGAAGACCTTCTTAACGATCCAAGAGTAATAGATTTATATTTAGGAAAACTTTAGTTATAAAAAAAAGGCCTGATAAATCAGGCCTTTTTTTAAATCTAATTAAAGATTATGAACCGAAGTCCGTTGAATATAGGACTGGGTTAGTATCACCCTCAGTTGTCCATATATCATATGTAGCTGCGGTTGGGTCACCAGCTTGATTTAATTCAATCTCACCAGATGCTCCAACATAATCTACATCTACACCATCAGCTGCAAGTGCAATACATGCTACGCCGATACATTTTTCACCACCAGATGATGCTGCAACTAAACCTGAAGCAATTTCTGGTCCAGTTACACCATTAGCAGCTGCAGATATTGCCATTAACATGACAGCATCATAAGCTTGTGGTGCGAAAATGAAAGTTGGTGAACCATCTTCTGATACTTGAGCATAAGCTGCTTCAAATGCATCTTTTGCTTCACCAGCTGCAGAACCAGGTGCTGTTCCTTTGAATCCGTCAAGTGCAGTACCAAGACCACAAAGTGACGCAAGACCTGCATCTTTTACACCATCAGTCATGTACCAAGGTGTATCAAGTAATCCTTGTTCGAATGCAGGTTGTAAAACACCACAACCAGTTTCTGGGAATAAAATTCCAACAATTGCCTCTGGAGCACCTTTACCAACAGCAGTTACTTCAGAAGTGAATTCTGTTGCATCTGTTGCGTGATAAACGATTGTCTTTACTGTACCACCAGCAGCTTCAAATGCTTCTGCTGTTGCTTCAGCTAGACCACGACCATAAGAGTCTGCTCTAGAAATAATTGAGACAGAGCTCACACCATCTTCAACAAGTAATGAAGCTAATACTTCACCTTGAAGAAGGTCAGATGGAGCTGTTCTTGCATAAAATCCTTTTTTATCAATTTTTGTAAATTGAGGACTTGTATTTGATGGAGATACCATAACTACTTGATTTTCAATTGCTGTGTCAAGAATTGCTAGTGAGGTACCGCTACATGCAGCTCCCATTACACCTTGAGCACCTTGTCCAATTACGTCAGTCAAGCTTGTTAATGCTAATGCTCCGTCACAACCACTATCACCTTCAATAAGTTGAACTGGTTGTCCATTTATACCGCCAGCAGCGTTGATTTGATCTACAGCAAGTTTTGCTCCTAGTGCAATACCAGGTCCTAATGATGCTAAATCTCCGGATAAAGGCATAAGCGATGCCAATACTAATGGATCTGAAGCAGGTGCAGGCTCTTCTGCAGGAGCTTCAGTTGTAGTAGGGGCTTCAGTTGTTTCAACAACAACTTCTTCTTCTACTACCTCATCAGCACCTCCACAAGCTGCAGCAATTAAAGCTAAAATCGCAATCAAAGCTAAAGCTTTGCGATTCTTCATATAATTTCCTTTCAGTCACTGAAATTAAAAAAACCTACAATTAGTAGGAATCCTTAAACAATAGCGTAATTTTGTTACTATTCAATATCAGTTTTAATTAAATTTAAACGTAATATGAATAAAAATGGTTGAAAATGTTGAAAACATACTAGTTTTGCTATCACAGCAGAATTACTTAGAAATTACAGTGTATGTATTTATAGTATATTTTCTATTTTTAGGCTGGAAAAGAGGTGCAATTTATCAAATTTATTACCTATTTTCCCTACTAATGGCAATTTCATTAAGCTTTAGATATTCATTTGATATTGGTTTATATATAAGTAATTGGTTAAATTCAAATTTACAGTTATCTGAAATTTTTGGTGGCACCTTGGTATTTATAGCAGTGTTAACACTTGCATCATTCTTTCAAAATATAGTAAAAAACTTTTCATCTAAAGCTGATTTTGGAGGCAAGCTACTGGGTGTAGGTATATCTATAGTTTTAAGTAACTTAATTCTCACTTTAATTTTTACAGGAATATCTTTAACTTCAATTCCTCAGCAATTTAAAAATCCTCTTCAAAATTCTAATTTAGTAAACTTCTATATTGATCCTGAAGGTTCTCCTCAACAAACTCTAGAACTAATAATCGGTACAGATTTATTAAAGGTTGTTAATCGAATAAATGAATTAACAGGTAAGTCAAGTGTTGTAATCGATGAAGATGGTTGTTTGGAAATACCAAAATATTCACCATCTGTTATTACTGAAAACACTGAATTTGCAGTTGAACTTTATAACCAAATAGCTTATGAAAGAGAATCTGAAAATGTCGACGGTTTAGAGCTAAATCAAATACTTTCAGATGTTGCTATTCAATATGCAAAAGAAATGTATGTTGAGGGTTTTTGGTGTCATAAAAATCCATTTAATGGAGATGTTGTTACAGACAGGCTTTCAAAAGTTGGTTTTCCTTACAAATTTGTTGGTGAAAATTTAGCTATAGCCTCATCAGTTAGAGCTGGGCACAATAGCTTGATGGAATCAGAGTCTCATAGAAATACAATTCTTGATAACGAATTTAGAAGAGTTGGTATTGGAGTAGTTTCTGGACCTTTAGGTTTAATTATCGTTCAAGTGTTTTCATGAACAGTGAAGATATAAAAAAATTTGTAAACTCATTAATCAATGGTGTTAGTCACTTTTTAAATTCCAAAGGAGTTTTGTTTGAAGATGCAAATCAATTATCAGCAAACCTACTTGAAGAGTTTTCAAAACCTTTTGTAGAACAAACTAAAACTCCAACACAAGTAATAAATGAATATTTACATAGAAATAATATCTACAAAGACTCGATAACACCTCAAAATTTAGGAGAGGAAGCATTGAGAGAAATTATTTCATGGGGATATAACAAAACTAAGCATTATGAATAAGGTTTTGACAAAAGATATTTGGCAAAATACTCACCCTATTTTGTTATGGCTATTGTTGGAGCCAATTGTAGGTTTAATTGACTCAAGAGTTGCAGGATTAATTGATTTAAATACGTTATCAGCAATAGGTATTGGTGAAACAATTTACTTTGTTTTTATTTGGATTTTTGTATTCTTAGCTTATGGAACTACTCCTTTAGTGAGTTCTTTTAATACTAAAAAAGAATTTAACAGCTTAAACTTTTTTATAGATTTTGGTACTAAAGCAGCAATTATTTTAGGCACGGTATCTTTTGTAGTTTTATTTTTTACAAATGAATTTTTTATAAATTTATTTAAACCAACTTTAAGTGTTTCAGTTTTATCATCTGATTATTTGGTTTTTAGATGTTTAGGGCTTCCATTTTATTTATTAAATATGTATTCAACCGCAGTATTACGAGGTTTAAAGTACCCAAAGATAACACTCTATAGTTCCTTAGTTGTTTCAGTTTTAAATATTTTATTTAGTTTATTTTTTGGTCTATATTTAGGCTTTGGTGCTGCTGGTATTGGACTTGCTAGCTCATTATCTTTTTTTGTTGCCTCTATTTATTCATCAAAAATATTGTCTACAAAACGTAAAAAATTTGAAAATACAACAGATTTTTTTGATAAAAGATTTTTAGTAAATAAGTTTTTTAGTATTGGGTTATTCATATTTGTACGATCATTCTTTTTGACAGGGTTTATGGCTTATCTCAGAAATAGATCTTCGATAATGTCAATGGAAGAGATTGCATTGCAACATGTTTTATTGCAGATTTGGTCTCTTGGATATGTATTTGTTGATTCTGTAGCTATTGCTTCTCAAACTTTAGTATCTGAATTAGTTTCTAAAAAAGAGAACTTTGAAAAATCCGAACTTCAATTACATTTATTTAAAATTACAGGCATTCTTTCTACAGTTTTATTTTTTCTTTCATTTTTTATTGTCAGCATTTTGGTTGACGTTATATCTGGTCAAAATTTATCACAATTTATTTCAAGAAATGTAGAAGTTTACTTTGCTATTAGTTTGCTAATTGGTTGCTTTGCATTTTTGTGGGATGGAGTTTTACTTGGGTTAGATAAGTCAAAAGAATTTTCAATTATTACAATTTTATCTTCAATTTTGGGTGGAATTTTATGCAATGCTCTTTTAACTTATAGCAATACAATTGAAATGTTGTGGGTTTCTCTTAATTTTAGTTTGATAATTAGATGTGTTTTAGGATTTTATTTCCAGAGAAATTCTTAATCTACAGCTTTTAAGACAGGTCTATCTAAGTAGTAGCTTAAAATTTGAAGTTCTTGTGAAAGGTCAACTGATCTGATTTGTACATCAGGCACATTTTTAAGTAGCACTGGTGCGAAGTTCAATATTGATCTAACGCCACAATTGATTAATTCATCAGCAACAGCTTGTGCATATTGACCAGGAGTAGCAATAATTCCAATTGCAACATTGAATTTTTCGCAGTCTTTTGACAAGTCTTTTAATGGTTTGACTACAAGACCAGCTACTTGATTATTAATTTTTTTAGGATCATCATCAAATAACCCAACAACCCCAAACCCTTTATCTCTGAAACCTCCATAGTGAGCTAAGGCAGAACCTAAGTTACCAACACCTACAATTACTGCGCTCCACCCTTCAACAAGTCCAAGTTCAAGTTGTAATTGATTTCTTAAAGTTGCAATATCGTAACCAACTCCTCTAGTACCAAGAGTTCCTAAATATGACAAATCTCTTCTTACTTGCGCATCATTTAATTTTGTAAGTTCAGCAAGTTTTTTTGATGATACACCAACTTCATCAGGATTGATTTGCTCTAAACACTGTAAATACAGCGGAAGCCTTTTAACTGTTGCTGGGGGTATTTTTTTATTTTCTTTCACTAATGCACAATCTAATTAGATATAAAAATTATCGATAACTGAGATAACATTTTTTTACATAAATTGACAGTTTATGTTTTTAATAGATTTGCTGTAGTTTTAGTAATAATGGTAAATATTGATGCACACTTTGATGTTTTAATTGTTGGTGGTGGCCCTGCTGGGGCAAATGCAGCAATTTCTTATAAAAATTTAGATGATAATTTAGTAGTAGGAATTATCGATAAATCCATATTTCCAAGAGATAAATCATGTGGTGATGCCATTGGGCCTGGAGTAATTAATGCTTTAAAGAGGTTTAACAATGAACATATATTAGAGGGAGAACCTGAAGTTGTCTCAACTACTTTATTTGGTCCAGATAACGTGGGTATTCAAAATTATATTCCAGAAGTCAAAAACAAAGAAGATTCAGTCGTTTATGTCATCCCTAGAGAAGATTTAGATAATCGAATATTAAATCTAGCAAAAAATGTAGGCACAGAAGTATTTGAAGGTTATTCTTTTGTTGATTTTAAAGAACAAGATGATCAAAGTATAAATGTTGAAGTTAAATCTGATGAATCAAGTTATATTTTTAATACAAAACTACTTGTAGGAGCAGACGGGGCAAACTCTAGAGTTAGAAGAAAATTAAATTTGAATCAAAATTCTGACTGGCACAAAGCAATAGCTATTAGAGCTTATATCGATAGCCCCAATTACCTAGAAGTGTTTAAAGAAAGAACGCTAATGTTTGAAATAAATGTATCTGCAGAAAAAGGTTATGCCTGGGCATTTCCTAGTAAAGGAACACTTTTAAATATCGGTATAGGAGTACCGGTTAGTATTTTTAAAAAAGACAAATTAAACATAAATCAACTACTTGATAACTTCATCAAACAAATGGAAGAAAGAGGAGTCATTGTTGAAAATGTTAGGAAAGAAAAATCATATTTACTGCCGTTTGCATCATATCGACCATCAAATAATTATGAAAAGAATATTGCTCTTATAGGAGATGCAAGTTCAATGATAAATCCTATGAGCGGTGAAGGAATTTTTTATGGAATGGAGTCAGGATATTTACTTGCAAAACATACTTATGAAAAATTTCATAAAAAAGATTTATCAAATGAATTAAGAGCTTATCAAAAAGAATTTAACAAAAGGTTTAGAAAACATTATCTAAGCTGTGCTCTTGCAAGACTCATATTGCAAAGTCCATTTATGACAAGAAGGCTATTGAAAGTTGCTTCAAAAGATCAAGATACAATCGATTTTGTTGTTGAGTTATTATTTGATGAAGCTTATTTAACTTTAAGAGAGGTTTTAAAAATAGGGTATAAGTTTCTACTTCCAAATAAATTGCTTTCATATGTTGGAAAAAACTAAAACCTGAAAGAATTTATTGTTAAAAAAATACTAAAATAGGAGATAGGGCTTGTGAAATTTTTCACAAATAAGGAGATAATGTGTTAGATTGGTTGCCAGTTTTAATCATGTTTATTGTGGCATTAGGGTTTGCCTTAGTTTCATTAGGCGCTTCATACTTACTTTCTCCTAAAAAAAGTACGCCTGAAAAGTTAGCTCCATATGAATGTGGTATATTTCCAGAAGTTGAGCCTTCACAAAGGTTTCCGGTTAAGTTTTATATGGTTGCGATGCTTTATATTGTTTTTGATATAGAAATAATTTTTCTTTTTGCGTGGGCAACAAGATTTGATAGTTTGGGTTGGTACGGTATTGCAGCAATTTCAATATTTTCTTTTTTCGTGCTCGAAACTTTGTATTACGTTTGGAAAAAAGGTGTGCTTGATTGGAACATTCCAAGAAGGCAAAGATATTTAGATGAAAATTTACAAAGAAAGGTTGCATAGTGTTTTCTCCAGATAATATTTTTACTACAACCATTGATAAGGCTGTTCGATGGTCAAGAACACAGTCTATGTGGCCAGTAACTTTTGGACTTGCTTGCTGTGCAATTGAAATGATGGCTGCAGGAAGTGCTAAGTATGATCTTGCAAGATATGGTATGGAAGTATTTAGAGCATCCCCAAGGCAAGCAGATTTAATGATTGTTGCAGGTAGAGTGTCACAAAAAATGGCACCAGTACTTAGACAAGTCTACGATCAGATGACAGAACCAAAGTGGGTTATTGCAATGGGAGCATGTTCTTCAACAGGAGGAATGTTTAATAACTATGCACTTGTACAAGGCGTAGACCACATAGTACCTGTTGACATATATGTGCCAGGATGTCCACCGGGTCCACAATCATTAATGCATGGAATTTTAACTCTACATGACAAAATCATGGCAGGAGAAATTAACAGATGAGCGAAGAGATTAAATTATCCCCTTCAGATTATTTATCAACTGTTCAAGAGCTTAACCAAGATGGTTTTGAACTTATGGTCGATCTTACTGTCGTTGATTGGTTTAGAAAAAGAGAACCAAGGTTTGAACTAGTTGTTCAGTTTTTATCTACTTCTAAAAATGAAAGAAAAACCATAAAAGTTAAAATTAGCGATGAAGATTTATCAGTACCTTCAATAACTAGTGTCTTTCCAAGTGCAAATTTTTACGAAAGAGAAGCTTTTGATATGTTTGGTATAAAGTTTTCTGATCATCCTGATTTAACAAGAATCTTAATGCCTGATGATTGGGTTGGTCATCCATTAAGAAAAGACTATGGTTCTGGAAGAATTCCTGTTCAATTTAAAAATGCTCCAAAGGTAGATTAAATGAAAAGTAAAAACTCTAGAAAAGACAAAATAAAAAATTTATTTCAAAATTTTGATTTCTGGGCAACCAATTCAGAAGAAGGTGGTTGGAATATCTCTTCAACTGATGAAGGCTCACAAAAAATGTTAGAGACCGAGAGTGAAGAGCAAATAAAAATACAAACCGGTACAGATGTGCTCGACGATTTTGTTATTGGTGAAGAAACTGACGATGAAGAACGAATGATTGTCAATATGGGTCCTCAGCATCCTTCTACCCACGGTGTCTTAAGACTTCAAGCTGAGTTAGAAGGAGAAGTGGTTAGAAGAGTAAAGCCTGTAATTGGATATTTACATACCGGTATGGAAAAAACAGGTGAAGAACTCAATTACTTCCAAGGCCCAACTAACACTACAAGAATGGACTATCTATCACCACTTTTTAACGAGTTAGTTTTTTCATTAACTACTGAAAAATTAATTGGCATTGAAGTTCCAGAAAGAGCTAAAGCTATAAGGGTATTGATGACTGAAATGAATAGAATTTCTTCCCACCTAGTCGCCTTGGCAACTGGCGGAATGGATATCGGTGCTCTTTCAATGATGATTTTTGGATTTAGGGAAAGAGAATACATTCTTAACTTTTTTGAAAAAACAACTGGTTTAAGAATGAATCATAATTACATAAGACCCGGCGGTGTTGCTGCAGATCTCCCTGATGGTTGGCAAAAAGATGTAGAAGAGATTCTTAAAATCATTCCTGAAAAATTACAAGATTATGATGATATGTTGTTAGATAATCCAATATGGAAGGGAAGACTTAAAAATGTTGGAATACTTTCTACAGAAGAATGTTTGGCATATGGTGTGACAGGCCCGAGCCTTAGAGCGTCAGGTTTAAATTGGGATTTACGAAAATCACAACCTTATTCAGGAATTGAAAATTATGATTTCGATGTTCCAATCCTCAATGAGGGAGATGTTTTTGCAAGATGGAGAATTAAAGTATTAGAAATCTTTGAAAGTTTAAAAATTGTCGAACAGGCGATGCACAACATGCCAAAAGGACTTTATAAGATTCAAGACAAAAAAATAACACCTCCTCCTAGAAAAAGACTTGATGAATCAATGGAGGCTTTAATTCATCATTTCAAAATCTACACTGAAGGATTCAAGGTACCTGAAGGTGATGCCTACGTAGCAGTGGAGTCTCCACGAGGAGAGTTAGGTTGTTACATAGTTTCTGATGGTTCCTCAAAACCTTACAGAATGCATGTAAGAGGACCTTCATTTTGCAACCTTCAAGCATTACCTGTAATTATGACCGATAGTCCTATAGCTGACGCTGTAGCTGCTATTGCGTCTTTAGACCCTGTAATTGGAGATGTTGACAGATGACATGGGATAAAGATTTATTAGATAAAGCGAACAAAATTATTGAGCTTTACCCTCAAAAAAGGTCTGCACTAGGGCCACTTTTACATATTGCACAAAACAAAGACGGGTATATTTCTGATGATTCTGTTGAAGTAATTAGTGGATTAGTAGGAATAACTGAAGTGCAAGTCAAATCTGTTGCTAGCTTTTACTCAATGTACAAACAAGAACCAACTGGGAAATATTTGATAAGTGTATGCAAATCAATATCATGTGAGATTCTTGATTCAAAAAGTGTAATTGATGCAGTTAAAGATTTTACAGGTTTAGATAATAATGAAACTGATGAAGAAGAGTTGTTTACTTTTGAAGCAGTTGAATGTATTGGAGCTTGTGGAGGTGCTCCTGCTGTACAAGTTAATTATGAAACAGTAGAAGGATTGACACCATCAAATGCAATTAGTTTATGTCAAATGCTTAAAGATGAACAACCCGAATTAGTAAATGCTGATATATTACAAGAGAAATTTGGAGGGGTTAAGTCCTTTGATTGGGCTATAAAAGACACTAGTGGAACAATTGGTACAGCTCCAGGATTTCAAACTTTTGACACTGATGAGGTTTCTAAATGAAAGAAACAATTTTACTCACTAAACATATGCGTGATAATCCTAGCGATAGTCACTTATTAAATTCTTATGAAAAAAATGGAGGATATGAAGTCGCTAAGAAAATTCTTAAAAATGGTAGTCCCGCAGATGTTTTAGAAGAAATTAAGGAATCAAATATTAGAGGTAGAGGAGGCGCCGGCTTCCCTACAGGTACAAAATGGGGAATGTTAGTTGAGGACCAAGAAAGATATTTGGTTATTAACGCAGATGAATCAGAACCAGGAACTTTTAAAGACAGAATTCTGCTCGAAAGAGATCCTCATCAGTTAATTGAAGGAATTATATTAACCTGTTTTTCAGCAAACATTAAAGAAGCTTTTATCTATATTCGAGGCGAATATGCAAAACCAGCAAGAAGAGTTCAAAATGCTGTTGAACAAGCATATGAAAAAAACTATTTAGGTAAAAACATTTTTGGATCCGACTTTAGTTTAGATATCGTCGTTCATCTTGGAGCGGGTGCTTATATATGTGGTGAAGAAACTGCTCTGCTAAATTCACTTGAGGGAAGAAGAGGTGAACCAAGACTAAAACCACCGTTCTATCCTGCAGTAAAAGGTCTGTACATGAAACCAACATTGGTGAACAATGTTGAAACAATATCATCTGTTCCTTGGATTGTAAAAAATACTGGAAAAGAATATAACAAATTGGGTGTTGAAGGTTCAACTGGTACAAGAATATTTAGCTTATCAGGACATATAAACAGACCTGGTAATTATGAAATTGAAATGGGAAGTTCTTTTGGAGAGTTTGTAGAAACCCTCGGAGGAGGAGTTAGAAACAATAAAGACATAAAAGCTTATATTCCAGGTGGTGCTTCAGCACCATGGCTAAGAGGAGATCAGCTAGATATAAAAATGACAATTGATGATGTTGCGCAAAATAATTCTATGCTTGGGTCAGGTGCAGTTGTAATGATGGATGAAGATACTAATTTAGTTTCAGCTGCAAAAAGTATCGTAAGTTTTTTTGCTCATGAGTCATGTGGTCAATGTACTCCTTGTAGAGAAGGTACAACTTGGTTAGAAATGATTCTTGAAAGAGTTGCTTCTGGTAGAGGTAAAACATCTGATATTGAATTGTTACTCGATATATGTGACAATATATCTCCTGGACTTTCATGGCCTCCAAAAATGACAACAATTTGTCCACTTGGTCCATCCGCAGTATCACCAATTACATCTTTAATGAACAACTTTAGAAATGAAGTTGAAGCATTGATACCAACAAAAGTAAAAATATGACAGATAATGTGAAAATAAATGTTAATGGTGTTGAGATTCAGTCTGAACCAAACAAATTATTAATTGAAGCATGTGAAGATTCAGGAATACACATTCCAAGATTTTGTTGGCATAAAAGACTAGATCCTGTGGGAATGTGTCGTATGTGTTTGGTGGAAATTGAAACACCTAGAGGTAAAATGCTAGTTCCTTCATGTACAACAAATGTTGCTGAAGATATGGTAGTTGATACTGAGTCGGAAACTGTTAAAAAAGCACAAGAGGGAGTTCTTGAATTTCTATTAATCAATCACCCACTAGATTGTCCAATTTGTGATAAAGCAGGAGAATGCCCACTTCAAGATCAAACTATGGCTTACGGTCCAGGCGAGAGTAGATTTATTGAAGAGAAGAGACATTTTGAAAAACCAATAAATATATCTGAAATTATCTTGCTTGATAGAGAAAGATGTATTTTATGTGCAAGGTGTACAAGATTTTCTGATGAGATATCTGGAGACCCGTTAATTGAATTTATTCAACGTGGGAACAAAACACAAGTAAATACATTTCCTAACGAACCATTTAAATCTTACTTTTCTGGAAACACTGTTCAAATATGTCCGGTTGGTGCTTTAACTTCTACTTCATACAGGTTTAAAGCTCGACCATGGGACCTAAAGTCAACAACATCAACATGTACTGGTTGTTCTGTAGGGTGTACGATTGAACTAAACTCCTCACAAAACAAGATGCTTCGAATCTTGGGAGTTGATAATGAAGAAGTTAACCAGGGATGGCTATGTGATAAAGGTCGATACAATTTTGAATATCTAAATTCAAAAAATAGAATCTTAAATCCACTAATTAGACAAAATGATAGTTTTTCTGAAACAGGGTTCCAAGAAATTTATTCATATATAAAAAATAATGTCATCGAACAATCCAAAAAGGTTAAGTTTTTGATGGGAACAAATATATCAAACGAAGATATGTTGGCTTATAAACATTTATCTGAAACACTATCTGATGAAGTTGAAGTCTACCTAAATGATGATAATTTATTTGAAGGATTCTTTAGTGAAGATATTTCACTTGGTACAATTTCAGATCTCAATACATCAGACACAATAATAGTTTGGGCCGAAGATATTAAAGAAAACCTGCCAGTTTTGTACTTGAGATTAAGACAAGCAGTAAAAAATGGTGTAAAGCTAGTTGTTTTTGGACCTAATAACAAAACTTTAGAAGATGTTGCAACAAAAATATATGGCAAAGGAATTATTTCAGGAAATCTTGAAATAGTTGAATCCCTAGATCAAATAGATGGTTTAACTGAATATATAAAAGACCAAAAAACATTTTTAGTTATTGGAAAATCTAGCCCAGTACAATCATCAAATAGTTTAGAAAAATTAGTTAATTTTGTTAATGAAAACTCAAAAATGAAATTAATGAATGCATTTTCGAGTGGAAATATTTATGGTGCATTTCAAACATTTAATAACTTAAAAGGTACAAAGGAATTTGTAAACCATGTAAACAGCAAAAACACAGATACATTATTTGTTATTGGTGCTGACCCTGTAGGAGACTCAATTTATTCAACAAAAATTAAAGAGATAATATCTGATGTTCAAAATGTAATTTCCATAGATATGTTTTTACATGAAACTTCAGAATTAGCGAACTGTGTGATTCCAACTTCCGCGACATTGGGTGAAAATGTTGGTACGTTTACCAATATTGAGTTCAGAACATCTAGAATTGATAAACTGGTCCCTTCTCCAGGAAAGACTTTGGGAGACTGGGAGTTTGTTTCTAATTTATTGAGCTTTTGCGAAGTAAATTACCAATATCATAGTGTTGAAGCTCTTAACGATGCAGCTTATGCGTCTTTAGAACAAAACCAAAAACCTATATTTGATAACTTAAACAAACCTTCTAATTTTGATGGAATTTTAAACTATGTTAAGCCGAACATAAGTTGTACTGATGAATCAGATATAAAATCAAGTTTCCTTTTAGGAAAAAAATTATATGGAGATAAGGTTACACAGAGAAATTCAGAAAGCATCTCCATGCTTGGCAGCAGAAGATACATCGAGTTAAACCAAAACACAGCAAATAGTTTTAACCTAGATTCTGGAAAATGCAATATGATTCAAGGAGACTTTGAACTAACTGTCGATTACTTTATTAATGATGATTTGGATGATGGGGTAGTTTTTGTTCCTACAAATAGACGAGATTTAAACAAATTTGACTTTAGTAAAGATATAGAATTTAATCCATCACAGGCTAAGGAGTCTTTAAATGTCACCTGAACTAGTTTTCTCTTTAGTTAAAGCAAATATTGTTTTAGGTGTTTTACTGACGAACACTATCTTGCTGATTTGGTTTGAGAGAAAAGTAGTCGCAGGAATGCAATCTAGAGTAGGTCCTGATAGAGCTGGTCCATTTGGTTTACTTCAAACAGTTGCAGATGCCATAAAACTTTTACTAAAAGAACAAATTCTTCCTACGAAAGCAGATAGGGCTATGTATCTTTTAGCTCCAATTATTGCCTTAGTTCCGTCCTTTTTAATTTTTATGATTATTCCACTAGGTCCAGACATAAATGTTGATTTTCTTGGAAATTCATATCAGGTCCAGTTAGTAGGTGCAGATTTAAATGTTGGAGTTTTATATTTTCTAGCATTGTCATCAATTGCTGTGTATAGCGTAGTTCTTGCAGGTTGGTCATCTGGTTCTAAATATCCATTACTAGGTGGAGTTAGAGCGTCAGCTCAAATGATTTCCTATGAAGCAGCTATGGGACTCGCACTCGTACCTGTTATCTTGTATTCAGGCTCACTTTCTTTAGTTGATATAGTTAATAGTCAAAAGGGGACTCTGTCAAGCAATATACCTGTTTTAGACACAATTGTTGGATTAATTCCTCAATGGAATATTTTTCCGCAATTCATAGCTTTTGGTATCTTTTTCATAGCTGCTGTAGCAGAAGTTAACAGAGCTCCATTTGATTTAGTTGAAGCAGAACAGGAATTAGTTGGAGGATTTCATACTGAGTACTCGGGATTTCGATTTGCAATGTTTTTCTTAGCTGAATACATCAACATGTTTAATATGTGTGCCATCACTGCAACGTTCTTTCTCGGGGGTTGGTTAGGACCAACTTTTGAAGGAATAGCACCTCCTTTTATTTCAGCGATAATGCCTATTATTTGGCTTGGCGTAAAAACCTTTGCATTACTTTTTGTATTTGTTTGGATTAGAGCAACGCTTCCAAGACTTCGTTATGATCAACTGATGGAGCTTGGTTGGAAGCGATTAATTCCAATTTCATTGGTATGGTTAATCTTGTCTGCAGTTGTTCTAGGCGTTAGAGAGTTTGGACTACCTTGGAGTTAATATGAGTCAAAGTTTTGGATTGTTTAAAGGTCTTAAAGTTACCTTCAAAGAATTATTTAGGAAGTCAGTAACGGACAAATATCCCAAAGAATTCAGAGAAAAGCCTCAAAGGTTTCACGGTCGACATGTTTTAAACAAATATGAAGATGGGATGGAGAAGTGTATTGGTTGCGAATTATGTGCAGGAGTATGCCCAGCTCAATGTATTTATGTAAGAGGTGAAGAAAATCCTGTAGAAGAACCTGTAAGTCCGGGTGAAAGATATGGTTTCATTTACGAAATTAATATGCTCAGGTGTATTTATTGTGCTTTGTGTGTAGAAGCCTGTCCAACAGAAGCTATAACTATGACCTCTTTGTTTGAGATGAGTGTAGCAAATCGTTCAGAAGCAATCTTTGATAAATCAGTGTTAGTTGTAAATGATGATGGAACTCCAAATACACACGAAGAAAAAACCAAATTAACAACTAATGAAGATTTGCTTGCTTCAGATGGTTGGATGAGAGCAACATCTGCTAATGGAAACCCAAATTTCCAAAATGTTGTCAACTGGTCTGGGTCACTTGGTGTAGGTAAAAAAGAACCTGAAAAAGGCCAAACATTAGAGGAAGAGTAAAATGGATGTAGTTCTTTTTATTTTCCCTGCTGGACTAATCATTCTTGGTGCACTCATTGTTGTGTTTGCCAAAAATCCCGTTCATAATGCTATGGGTTTGGTGATGACTTTAGTTTCACTAGCAATAATTTATATCACCTTAAATGCAACATTTGTTGCTATGGTGCAAATGTTAGTTTATGCAGGAGCAGTAATGACCCTGTTTTTATTCGTCATAATGATGATTGGAGTTGATAAAAAAGAACAAGATGCAGAGTCTATTAAAGGCCAAACATTTTTAATCTCGGGATCTTTTCTTATTCTTATCTCTTTACTAACTTACGTTGCAATAAGTTCAAACTTTAAATGGGATTTGTGGTTCCCTGCAGTTGATTTCGCAATTGAAGGCACTCCTCAAATAATTGCTGGAACCTTGTTTACTTCATGGATTTTTCCATTTGAGATAATTTCATTACTGTTGATTGTCGCAACTGCAGCTGCCATCGCTTTAGCTTACGACATAAAGAAAAGGAAAGACAATGCTTGAAGTAACTACTGACTGGTATTTGACTTTAGCTGCAATATTATTTTCAATAGGATTCTTTGGCATGATGTACAGAAGGAATGCTTTAATCATGTTTATGTGTATTGAGTTAATGCTCAATGCAGTTAATTTAACATTCATCGCAGCTTCTAGACATTTTGGAACAATTGATGGACAAGTATCAGTATTTTTTGTTTTAGTTGTAGCGGCTGCTGAAGTAGTTGTAGGTTTAGCAATAATAGTTTCTATATTTAGAAAACAAATTTCAGCTTCTGTAGATGTATTGAATTTATCAAAAGGTTAATTATGAAATATCTCTTTTTAGTACCTATTTTTATACCTTTTCTAACCTCAATCTTTTTATTTATAAATAAAAAATTATTTAAAAACCAAATTACAAACTTTTTCACTCTTAATGGATCCCTTCTATCTTTTTTAGTCTCAGGGTTTGTATTTTTTGATTTAGCCACAAATAAGTTTAAGGATTATTCAATTAAGCTTTTTCAGTGGACAAACACACCAGATATCTCAATTGGGTTTACGGTCGATGGCTTATCTGCAACAATGCTTCTTCTAGTCACTGGTCTATCACTTGTAATTCAGGTATTTTCAACTTCTTACATGAAAGACGATGAAAAGTACACAAGCTACTTCACTTATTTTAATTTTTTCGTTTTCTCAATGCTTTTGCTGGTAATGTCATCAAATTTTTTAGTAATGTTCATGGGTTGGGAACTTGTTGGATTAAGTTCATATTTGTTGATTTCATTTTGGTCCAATAAAGAATCAGCTTCTAAAGCAGGTAATAAAGCTTTCATTATCAACAGAATTGGTGACTTTGGATTTTTAATTGGTTTAATGATTGTTTTGAACACATTTGAAACATTTGATTTTAAAACTGTTATGTCTCTCTCAAGTACTATTTCCGAATCTACAGTGACAATTATTTGTTTATTTTTACTTCTTGGTGCATTTGGAAAATCAGCCCAATTTCCTTTATTTAGCTGGCTACCTGATGCAATGGAAGGACCAACACCAGCAAGTGCTCTGATTCACGCAGCTACTATGGTTACTGCTGGAGTATTCATGTTAGTTAGAGTATCTCCGCTTTTGCAGTACTCACAGACTGCGAAACTATTGATAGCTATTTTTGGTTTATTAACAGCTCTAATAGCAGCATTTTCTGCAATCAATCAATATGACATAAAGAAAGTTTTAGCATATTCAACAATTTCTCAATTAGGATTTATGTTTATTGCTATTGGCTCAGGAGCTTATGTAGCTGCAATTTTTCATTTAGTAACTCATGCATTTTTTAAAGCTCTTTTATTCTTAGGTGCTGGTGCAGTAATCCATGCAATGCACCACGAACAAGACATTAGAAAAATGGGAATGTTAAGAAAAAACATGCCTGTCACAGCTTTAACAATGGGTATCGGTACTCTAGCTATATCTGGACTTCCTCCACTAGCTGGATTTTGGTCAAAAGATGAAATCTTAGCTTCTGTATTTGTAAATGGAGGAGTATATTATGTAATTTGGTCACTCGGACTTTTTGCAGCATTATTAACAGCTTTCTATATGGGTAGACATTGGTTGTTAATTTTTGCAGTAGATCAAGGTAATAACCATGATGATGTTGAGGAAGTTTCTAAGTCAATGACCATACCCCTACTTTTGCTAGGACTGTTTTCTATATTTATTGGTTTTATAAATACACCATTTTTTCATGGACTTGAGAAAGTTCTGCATTACACGTTAGAAAATGTTTATGTTACCCATCTTCCTAAAGGAGTGACATTAGTAGTTTTAGCTTTTGTTTCAATCGGTGCTGGATTTACAGGATTGACATTAGCTTATTTAGTATTCTCTTTTAAAGTTCTTGATCGAATAAATTTAGATTCAAAATTATTTAATACAGTGATTGCTTTAGTGAAAGATTTATCAACAAATGTATTGTATTTAAATAAGTATGGCAATTTAATATTTGTAAAAGGTTCTAGAGTTTTATCAAGAAACATAGCTGCTGTTATTGATGGAATAGTAATTGATGGTGCTGTAAATTCAGTTGCTGCAATATTTAATAAAACCTCTAAAGCTGCCTCTACAACACAGACAGGTCAGGTTAGAAGTTACATAGCTTATTTTGGATTGTTTTTAGTCCTTTTGATAGCACTATTTATTGTCACACCTTTGGTTAATGTATGAATAGTATTTTAATTTCGTTGCTTGCAGTACCTCTGTTGGGTGCGTTGATTATATTTTCACTACCAACAAATAGAAAAGAATTATTTCGACCTATTTCTATTTTGGTAACGTTGATATCTCTAACTCAAAGTATTTATATTCTCACAAAAGATAGTTCGAAAAGTGAATTTATTATAACATCTAAATACTCATGGATTCAAACTTACGGTTTGGATTTAAGCATAGGTTTGTCAGGCATGTCTGCTTTACTCATATTTCTAAGCTCACTTTTGGTTTTTGTTTCACTGTTGTCAATAAACAAAGAACATGGTGACAGTAAAGGGTTTATAGGATCTTTACTTACTCTCCATTTTGCTATTAACGGAGTATTCATCAGTGGTGATCTAATAACTTTGTTTATATTTTTTGAAGCAATTTTAATTCCAATGTATTTTCTTATGGGAATCTGGGGAGGAGATAACAGAAGATATGCGACAATTAAATTCATTCTTTATACTGTCTTTGGATCAATATTCATATTTATAGGAACTGTATACACATCAGTGATAAGTTATTCTTTCAATGGAAAGCTGGCCGTAGACTTTGATACGTTATCTCAAATATCATTTACTTCTTCTCAATCAAAAACATTATTTCTCTTATTTACATTTGGGTTCTTAATAAAAGTACCTATTTTTCCTTTACATACATGGTTGCCTGACGCTCACGTTGAAGCGCCAACGGCAGGAAGTATTCTGCTTGCAGGAGTACTACTAAAAGTTGGTGCGTATGGAATTTTACGTGTGTCTATTCCATTCTTTACAGTCGGATTTTTAGAGTATAAAAACGTAATTGCTCTTTTATCAGTAATTGGAATTATTTATGGTGCCATTGTTGCAATAGCTCAAATAGATATAAAAAAATTAATAGCATATTCATCTGTTAGTCATATGGGTTACGTGATGCTTGGTATTTCAGCTGGAAATTTTTTAAGCTTGGAAGGCGCAATGATTCAAATGATTAATCATGGAATTACTTCTGGTGCACTGTTTATGCTCGTAGGATTCATTTATGACCGTAGGCATACAAGAAAAATCAATTCATTTGGAGGCTTAAAGTCAGTAATGCCAAGATTTGCATTCTTTTTCTTATTTACTTCTTTTGCGTCTATTGGCCTACCGGGATTAAATGGATTTGTTGGTGAATTCATGATTTTAATGGGCAGCTACAATTCTTATAAATTATTGACATCAATTTCTGCATTTGGTGTTGTATTGGCAGCCATTTATATGCTTTGGGCGTATCAAAGAATGTTTACAGGGCCAATAACAAATGAAGAAAACAGAGAATTGGTAGATTTAAAAACAAGGGAAATAGTTTCAGTAGTACCACTAATATTACTAATGATTTTTATTGGTGTTTATCCTAGTTTTATTGAAGCGTATGTTGTAAATGATGCTGAAGTCATAGTTAATGTATTGAAAGGTTTTAAATGAGTTCTGTCTCAGAAATATTAAATTTTAACTTTGTAGTTATAGCCCCAACTTTAGTTTTATTGATAACTGCTTTGGTACTTTTATTTGCAACAATCACCGTACCAATGTCAATGAAGATTAAAAAAGGTATAACATTTGTTGGAGTTGTTTTTACTTTATTGACAACGTTCCTAAAGTTTGGACTTTTCTTAACGGATGGTATTTCTTCATATTTCAGTGAAAAAATTTTACTAGATGAGTTCTCTCTTATTGGAAATACCGTCATAAGTTTTGTTCTATTATTTTTGTTTAACTCCTACTGGAGCGCATCAAGCAAACTAGAAGGTAAGACGACAGAAGCTGTGATTCTAATACTTATGTCCGCTGCTGGATTTATGTTAATGATGGATTCTGAAAATTTCATTATGCTATTTATTGGTCTTGAAATTGGATCAATTAGTTTATACGCTTTGGCTGGATTAAATAGAGGTGATAGATTAAGCAATGAGGCATCTTTAAAATATTTCTTATTAGGATCTCTAGCCTCTTGTATTTTGATTTACGGGGTTGCTTTGCTGTATGTTTCTTTATCAATAACTGGTGTATATGAAACTTCTATAGCTATCAGCTTTATTGGTTCAGATAACGTACCTCTTACCAGTTTGATAGGTATGTTATTGATAATTGTTGGATTGTTATTTAAGGTTGCAGCTGCACCATTCCAAGCATGGGCACCAGATGTCTACCAAGGATCACCTACAGGCTATGTAGGATATATGGCATCTGTAGCAAAAGTTTCATCATTTATAGTTCTTGCAAGACTAACAGCAGTTTCAATAAGATTTGTTATAGACAAATTTGAATTGTTCTTTGCAGCTGTAGTAATTCTCTCAGCACTGTTTGGAGCACTTTTTGCTACGAATCAAACCGATTTAAAAAGACTTGTTGCTTATAGTGGTGTTATTCAATCTGGTTTTATCTTATCTGGAATTACTTCAGGAATAAATGGAATAAGTGCATCTATGTTTTATCTAGTTACTTACGTAATTCAGTTAATCGGTTTGTTCTATATTTTCAGCCTTATCTCTGGTTCATTAGGTTCAAACTTTTCAGTTGAAAACTTAAGTGGTTTATTTAAAAACAATAAATTAATAACAATTGCATTTTCAGTATTTATGTTGGGAGTTGCCGGACTACCTTTAACTAGTGGGTTTGTATCCAAGTTTATTCTGATCACCAATTTATGGTCTTACGAAAAATACACATTAGTAGTTGTGCTTATGTTGTCTACAGTCGCAGGTTTTTATTTTTACTTAAGGCCTGTTTGGGTAGCCTCAATTGAAATGTCTGAAAAAGAACTATTAACTATCTCAACAACTATTTCTGACAAACTTGTTTTAATAATATTGTCTGGCCTGACAATAGCTTTAGGTCTATTCCCAAATACATTAATAAACATTACAAGATGGATGGTTGAAAGCTATCTCTAATGCTTTCTAAAATCACACCTTTACCAGTAATGCACCACCAAGGGGGATGGGATGAAATGCTTATGTTTTTAATACCTGCATTACTTTTAACTTGGTTAAGAAATAAACAAAAAAAAGAAAATCAAAAATAAGAATAATATAATCTCAATATGATAGATATCAATAACCTCACCATGTTGTATAAAAATGGTAAAGGAGTTTCTGAAATCTCTATGAATGTTCAACCTGGTGAAGTTAAAGGATTACTGGGTCCAAATGGAGCTGGAAAATCTACAACTATGAGAAGCCTTATGGGCTTTCTTAATTTTCAAAAAGGAACTTTTACTGTTGATAATATAAACCCTATAGTAAATCCTCTAGAAGCCAAAACTATCATAGGCTATTTACCTGGAGATCCTCAGCTACCACAAAATTTAAATTCATTGTCACTTTTTAAACTTGGAGCAAACATTAGAAATAAAGATATAGACTATGCACTTGAGTTATCAGAAAAATTTGAATTAGATACATCACTAACGCTTAAAGAGTTGTCTAAAGGAAATAGACAGAAAGTTGCAATTATTTTAGCTTTATTACATCAACCAAAAGTTCTAATCTTAGACGAACCTACTTCTGGATTAGACCCTTTTCATCAAAGAACTTTCTTTGAAACTATAAAATCTTTTACAGACAATGGTGCATCAGTACTTTTATCTTCACATATAATTTCTGAAGTTGAAAAAGTAGCTAGTTCATTAGCTGTATTAAAAAATGGAAAAAAGATTTATGACGAAACTTACGAGGTTTTTAAAACTAATGCTCAGTCTAATGGTAAAGACCTTGAAGATGCTTTTTTTGAATTTTATGAAAGGAATTAACAATTTTTAATTATTTGAAATATTTGATCTCAGTACCAAAAAAATTATTACTCACTTGGGCTTTTGCACCAGGATTATATTTTATGTTGGTACCTCTTGCCTTTATGAATGAAACAGTTGAAGATGTGATTATAAATCAGCAAAAAGAAGCATTTAGAGGCATGTCTAGCAATGACACATTTATGAGTTTTTTGGGAATTTCTGACTGGGATAATGTTTTTACATTAGAAGGAATTATTACTACTTATTTATTTAATCTTTTTGTACCGCTATTAATTGCAATAGCTACGATTGTTTGCCTAAACAAAATGGGTGCTAAAGCTGAGGAGGATGGGACTTTTGAATTTGTTGCATCATTACCTTTAAGTAGAAAATCAATTTATTACACACATTCATTTGTTGCAGTTATTTTAGGTATTTTACTTGGATTTATTTGGATAAATCTTATATATGCTCCAATTGCAATTTTTGGTACTACTCAGGATATGGAGTATGTACCTTTATTGAAAGCTTCCTTGCAGTCAAGTTTAGGTGGAGTAACTTTTGGAGTATTAGGGTTTTCCATTGCTTCTTTTAGTGGAAATTCATCACAAGCTTGGACATTTGGAATGGGAGTATTGGGAATAGAATGGATTTCTAATATGTTTAGTTCTAGAAATAATTTTTTCAAATTTATAGATAGCAACTTATCTTCTTTTGGTGCATATGGAAATCCTTATAAAGACGGATTAGCTTTTGATGACTTGTTACTGGTTACTTTAAAAATATTTTTGTTTCTTCTAATAGGTTATTTTGGGTTTACTAAGCGCTCATTAAATCTGAGATAATTTTATTGCTAAAAGTTTTCTTAACGTAAAATTAAAATATGCCGACATATTCAAAAACAATAACTGTTAAAAGCGATATTCAAGATACTTTTAATTTTGTTGCAGATTTTAGAAATCTTGACAAATGGAATCCTCATGATGTTGTTGAGTTAAAAACGAAGGAACCGTTACGAGAAGGAACTGTCTTTAATGTAAAAACTAAATTCAACGATAAAGATATGGAACTTGACTATAAAGTCGTGGAGTGGGGGCCTCCACTACGAGCTGCTTTACAAGCTGAAAATAAATTTATGATTCTTACCGATACAGTATTTCTTTCTGCAAACAACAAAGGTACTGAGTTAACGTATTCAGTGAATGTAAAATTCAAAGGAATTTTTGTTTTAATGGGATTATTTTTAAATAGCAAATTTAAATCTTTAATGGACAATATTTATGAACTTGAAAAAATTCTTGGGCCTGTTTAAATTTTGTATCTTTCTACTTCTATTTTCATTTTGTTCTGGAGGTGAAGCCATAGTTAAAGAAATTGGAACTTTTCCAACAATTGAAGGCAATAATCTAAATAAGGTAAGTAAGAAAGTCCCAGATGATTTTGTTGAAAGAGATTTAATTGTAATACTTGCTTTCCAACAATGGCACCAACCTCTTGTAGATGAAACAATAGAAAGCCTAGAATCATATGACTTAGATGAAAGATATAACATTATTGAAGTCCCAACTATTGGTCCTTTTAATAAATTAGGTCAGATGTACTTAGATGGAACCATGAGAGCTGCTATTAGAGATGATTTTGTAAGAGATAGAACCATAACCGTATATTTAAACAAAGATGAACTCAGAAACGCATTAGAGATTCCTAATGAAGATACAATTTATTGGTTCATGGTTAAGAAAGGTACTAGCTCAATATTGTTAAGAGGTGAAGGTGTTATAAGTGAATCTGAAATTGAGGAATTGAAAGATTTACCCTGAAAACATTATTGCGGAATAAAAAATTCCTATAGTACTTAACAAAATTAAACCCTGAATCATCCCTTTGAACTGAGGTTTTAAGTTTGTAAATTTTGAATGAGCAAAAGTAAGAGCACCTGCTAATAAAAAGAGTCCCATTTTTATATGAAAGTAATTATTGATTACTGAAGAATTCCATGCATAAAGGTACATTCCCATCCCAGTAAATAATGAAAGTATATAAACAGACCACCCAATTTGACCAAACCTTTGAGCTAAGGATTTTGTTACAACACTTCCATTTTCAAAATTTTTTAAGACTGGAACAAATGCGCCCATTAAAATCATTCCACCCAGCCATACAGATGCTGAAATAAGATGAACTAATAATAGAATTTCATACATAAAAAAATATTAACAGAAGTTTATTTTATTAGAATTTAAGTATGGAAGAATACTCAGCTTGGATTCAGTCAGAAGTTAGTGCATTTAATAACTTGAAATATAAAAAAATTGAAAGACCGCCAGTCAATGAAAATGAAATATTAATAGAGACAAAAGCTGCAACACTTAATTTTGCTGATTTACTTCTCTCAAGTGGAATGTATCAATCCAATCCGAATGTTCCTTTTGTACCAGGTTTTGAAGTCGCCGGAATAGTTAGAGAGGTTAGTGAAGCAAGTAGATTTAAAGTAGGTGATAGAGTTGTCGGTGCTACTACTGTATTTCGATCAGGTAGGTATGGAAGCTTTGGAGAGCTATGTATATCCTCAGAAAACTTGACTTACAAACTACCTGATAAAATATCTTTTGAGGCTGGAGCAGCAATATTAATGGCATATTTAACTTCAGATTTCGCGTTAGTTAGAAGAGCTAATCTCCAGAAAAATGAAACAGTTTTAATCAATGCTGCAGCTGGAGGGGTAGGTCTTTCAGCTGTTCAAATTTCAAAAAATATGGGTGCAAAGGTAATTGCTGCTGTAGGAAGTGAAGAAAAAAAATTATTAGTTTCAAAATATAATCCTGATTTAGTTGTAAATTATCAAGAAGAAAATCTAAAAGAAGTCATAGAAAAAAATTTTGGACCAAAACCAATAGATGTATTTTACGATCAAGTTGGAGGGGAAGCTTATGAGAATGGACTTAGACTCTTAAGATCAGAAGGCAGAGCTTTGATAGTTGGTTTCGCAAGCGGAAATATCCCTAAACAAATCTTGAGCTATTTACTTGTAAAAAATATTTCAGTAATGGGTGTATTTATGATTAGTTTTGAAAATCAAAACAGAGATTATTTAAAAGAAAGAATGGATTTTATTTTCGAAGAATATATCAAAAATAATATTGACCCAATATATAAAACTATAAAATTTAATGATATTGTAAAGTATCTTGATTTGATTGGGTCTAGAAAAACTGTTGGCAGAATTGTTGCAGTAATCTAAAAAACTATTTTTCAATATATTAATATAGACTCAAATGGCAAAATTATATTTTTATTACTCGGCAATGAATGCTGGAAAAAGCACCACACTACTCCAATCTGCTCATAACTATGAGGAAAGAAATATGAAGACTATATTATTTACTCCAAAGTTAGATGATAGATTTGGTGAAGGCAGAATAACTTCCCGCATTGGTCTTGATAGAGATTGCGAAATTTTTACTGAAGAAGACGACCTTTATGTATGGACTGCTCATGAACATCAAAGAGAAAAGTTGTCATGTGTTTTAGTTGATGAAGCACAGTTTTTAAGCCCAAAACAAGTTCTGCAATTAACACTTGTTGTAGATAAGTTGAAGATTCCCGTTTTATGTTATGGCCTCAGGTCAGATTTTAGAGGAGAACCTTTTCCTGGAAGTGTTTACTTATTGGCTTGGGCTGATGAAATGTCTGAAATTAAAACAATTTGTAAGTCTGGAAAAAAAGCAACAATGAATGCCAGATTAGACGAGCACGGAAATCGAGTTATTGAAGGTGATCAAATTTCTATTGGTTTAAACTATGAAGCGCAGTCAAGAGACGTATTTGAATTGGAAAAGGTATCACCGATAGGATATCAAATTCCTGAAGCCGATTAATTTGCAGATTTAATTGGAGGTTCAGGTCTTGTTGCTAACCAAAGACATAGACCTAATCCAAATGAACCAAAAATAATATCTCCAACTAAAGAAAAAGCGTAGTAAATAGTTATAGCAAATGTTGGGACAATCATAGAAAGCGCAAGTTTTTTTGCCCTTCTTGAAAGACCTCTATATGTTTTCCAATTTAAAATCATTGGACCAAATAATTTATGGTTTTCTAACCAGAGTGTGAATCTGTCAGAACACTTCGAAAATGCCCATGCTGAAATCAAAATAAATACTGTGGTAGGAAGACCAGGTACAACAATTCCAACATAACCTAAGCTAAGTGAAAGGATACCTATTGAGAAAAAAATTGGTTTGTGTATTTTGATAAATAGCTTAGGAAAAAATTTATACAAAACTACAAAAACTAATATTCCAGTAGAAAGTGTAATCAATAAGTTATAAGGTATGTTGTTTAAAAATTCTTCCATATATTAATAATAAAAATTTACCGAATAAATGATAAATTGAAAAGACTAAAAAGCTGGACAGCCTACAGCAAATGTTAATCCAAAAAATAATAACCAGAGTAGAGGCTCGTATTTTCTAACAAGTTTCGGATCTTTTTGCATTTTATATATTTTAAATACTCTTGTAATATATTAGTAATATGATGTGTCCCTATGCTTACTTACTCGCTGGTTTTATGTGGTTAGTTCGCAATGGTGGAAAATTTCTTTTAAAACCTATCAAGTTTAAAAGAAACGATAAAGCAACTATTGAATAAGTATTTTAGAATTAACAAAGTAGCTTTTGCTCTTCTTGTAACGCTCACATCTTGTGTTCAATCTGGTGATAATGAAAGTTCATTAGTCATTTACAGCGGTAGGCAAGAAAGCTTAGTATCTGAAATTTTTACAGAGTTTACAAATGAAACCGGAATTAAAGTTGAAGTTAGATATGCACAAAGTAATGAGCTTGCTGGAACTATAATTTTAGAAGGTGAAAATTCTCCTGCAGATATATTTTATTCTCAAGATCCAGTTAGCTTAAGTTTGGTTGCTAGTGAGGGTTTGTTTGACAATATTTCGGAAAGTACCTTAGAAAAGGTTCCTAGTTGGGCTGTTGACAGTAACGGATTATGGGTTGGAGTATCTGGTAGATCTCGTTCGCTTGTAGTTAAATCAAGCTATCAATTAGATAATGGAGTTCCCAATAGTTTATATGACCTTAATCAAGAAAAATACAGAGGCAGATTAGGATTAGCTCCAACAAACTCATCATTTATAACAATGATTTCTTGTATGGTTTATTTAGATGGTGAGGAAAAAACTTTTGAATGGTTAAAGGGAATTAACAATTTAGACTATTCAGAGTATCCAAAGAATTCTCCACAAGTTGCAGCAGTCGATGCGGGAGAACTAGAAATAGGTTTGGTAAATCACTATTACACTTTAAGATTTAATGCTGAAAATAGCTCAAACAATATTGTAAATTTGTACATGGCGGAAGGTTGTGGTGCTTTGGTTATGCCATCTGGAGTTGGTGTACTTTCAACAAGTAAAAACAAAGATGCAGCATTAAAGCTAATTGACTTTCTTCATTCTGAATATGCTCAAAAAGCTTTTTTAAATAATACTTATGAATTTCCTTTAGCCAAAAATTTTGATGATAATTCAGAATTACCTAGCTTAGACTCTCTAAATTCACCAAAAAATATTAACTGGGAAAAGCTTTCAAAGTTTCAATCCAAGGCAATTGAATTGATAGCTAAAGCGGGTTTTTAAATTATAAGAACAAATTGTTCTTTCTAAAAAAATAAATATAATTTATTCTTATTAAATAGTGAAAACTCCTAAGTCCATTCTTTTAGTTAATTCAAGTTTATTACTTATTCTCACATCTCCGATATTTTTTCTTTTATGGAGAGTCTTGAATTTTTCAAATATTGAAATAAGTGAATATCTATCTTGGAATTTAGGAACTTTAGTATTTAATACATTGTCTTTGTTTGTAGTTGTAGTTTTATCAAGCACAGCCTTGGGTCTTTGTGTTTCAATTCTTACAACTAGATATGAACTTTTTGGATCAAAACTATTGTTTACACTTTCAGTTTTGCCACTAGTAATACCTTCCTATATAGGTGCATTAACTTATGTTTCTACTTTCTCTTCAAAGGGTTTATTTGTTCAATTTTTCTTAAACTCAAGTTCTAATCAATTTAGTGGCTTGAGTGGTTTTATTGGAAGTTGGATTGTTCTTACATTATTTACATATCCGTATGTTTTAATAATTTGCACAAGTGCATTAAGAAATTTAGATGCTACCGTTGAAGATGCAGCAAGATCATTAGGAATTAGTGGATTTTCAATTTATTCAAGAGTTATTTTACCAAGACTCAAACAACCAATAATTTATTCAGGACTATTGGTCGGGCTATATGTATTGTCTGATTTTGGTGCTGTTTCTTTGATGAATTACAGTACTTTAACAAAAGCTATTTATTCGTATTACACCATAGATATAAATGGAGATCCTCTAATTTTTTATTCAATCATTTTGATAATGCTTTCTCTAGTCATTAGTTACACACAAAGAGGAGGAAGAATTAATTATTCTCAAAAAGTTAGCGGTACACCTAGGGTGTCCAAAAAAATTCTTTTAAGCTTAAAAGGCAAGCTATTAGCGTATTCTTTCTTTTCAATACTGATAACTTTTGGTTTAATAATTCCGATAAGTGTGCTTTCATACTGGGTTGTAAAAGGTGCTAATGGAGGTAATTTAATTTCCAGTGTTTTTGAGGGGTTATTTGGATCATTAACTACTGCAGTATCGTCCTCTATATTTGCGATGATTATTGCAATACCGATAGTGGTCATGCTTTCACAGCAAAACTCGAAGCTCTCTCGATTTTTTGAAAGAATTCTACTTAGTTTGTACGGCTTACCACATATTGCAGTTGGAGTTGCCCTACTATTTATAACCATCAAATTAATTCCATCTATTTACCAAACTTTTTTTACACTCATATTTTCATATGTAATAGTTTTCCTTCCACAAGTTATTGGCTCAGGAAAAGCTTCTATGGAGCAAGTGAAAAAAAGTTATTTAGAGGCTAGTTCTGGATTAGGAATGAATAAGTTAAAAACGTTTACAAAAATTACTTTTCCTTTAATTTTTTCAGGTATATCCTCAGGTGCTGCTTTAGTTTTTCTCTCAACAATGAAAGAACTTCCACAAACTTTACTTTTAAGACCAACGGGGTTTAATACTCTAGCTATTGATATATGGTCTAATGCATCAGAAGGTCTGTATTCTCAAGCATCATTTTCTTCTATAATTTTACTTTTAGTTAGTGCGATACCTACATATATACTTAGTACAGGAAGTTTAAAAAATTAATGGCATTTGACAATCTTATAATCAGAGCAAGATCAGTTTCAAAATCTTTTGGAAAAGAAATTATTCTAGATGATTTTAATTTAGATGTATGGAACGGATCTATTGTAGGCATTCTTGGGGCATCTGGTTCTGGGAAGACTACTGTCTTGAGGCTAATTGCTGGATTTGACAGACCTGATGAAGGAATAATTGAAATGCGAAATGAAATTATTTCTAGTAATGAAATTTTTGTTACTCCAGAAGATAGAAAAGTTGGTATGGTTTTTCAAGATTATGCTCTCTTTCCACATTTAAATGTAGAAAAAAATGTAGCTTTTGGTTTAAGTCAAAACGTTATTAATGAAGGAAGGCTTAACGAAGTCTTAGAGCTATGCAACTTATTCAGTTTACGACTCAAGTTCCCACAAGAGCTTTCAGGAGGACAGCAACAAAGAGTAGCTTTAGCGAGAGCTTTAGCACCTAAACCTGAAGTAATTCTTCTTGACGAACCATTTACAAGTCTTGATGCGCAAATGGCAAGAGATCTTAGGGAGGAGGTAGTCAACTTACTTAGATCAACTGAAACAACCGCCATATTAGTTACCCACGATCAAGAAGAGGCGTTGTCAGTATGCGATGTTGTGAGTGTGCTTGAAAATGGTAAAGTGATTCAAAGCGCTACCCCACAAGACATTTATCTAAAACCAGTAAGCAAGAAAGTAGCCAACTCTGTTGGTGATCCAAATATCTTAAAGGGATACTCTACAAATGGTAAGGTCGAAACAGCTTTGGGAGCATTTAGTTGTGACTTAGATGGTGCTTTGGAGGTCTCTATTAGACCAGAGTGTATAAAGCTACTAATAGATGAAAAAGGAAACTATCTTGTTAAAGAATGTACTTTTTATGGCCATGACCAAGTAGTTTCATTTCAAAATAGCAAAGGTGAAGTTTTTAGAGCTAGGTCTCTTCCAAATACTTTATATCAATCAGGTGACAGGGTAAGTATTGAGATTTCAGATATTACGATTTTTCCATCAAAGGTTTGATTTAATAAAGGCTACTCTACCTGCCAAAGATTGAAGCTCAATCTCAAGTTCAGACAATTTATTAATTGCTCTATTTAAATCACCTTCCGCAATATATTCTCTAGAATTTGCAAGTGATTTTGTTTGAGTTTCAATCTCAAAAATCATAGATTCAATTTCCGAAAAAATAAATTGATTATCCATAGGTTAATAATACGTATAAAACTAAAATTAAGTTAATAGGTCGAGGAGAAGTATGGAACAAAAAATTTCTAAATTAAGAAGATTTAATATTGTAATGGGAACAGTACATTTAATTCAAGGTGGTTTGCTTTTTTGGCTAGGTACAGTTGTAAATTCTGATTTTGTTGTACCTATAACTCTTACCCAATTAGTTGGTGTTGGTTCTCCTGAAGACCCTTCAAGCTTTGCTTTGGTGCCTGAACTAGAAATCTGGACAGAGGTAACAAACTTCGGTCCAGCAGTTGCAACATTTCTTTTAGCTTCTGCTGTTGCTCATTATTTGATTTCAGGCCCATTTTATGGGAAATATAAAGAAGACTTGTCCAAAGGAATTAATAAAGTTCGCTGGATTGAATATTCAATAAGCGCTTCTGTAATGATTGTTTTGATTGCTTTATTAGTTGGCATATATGACATTTGGGCACTTCTAGGTATATTTTTCATGAATGCGGCAATGTGTTGGTTTGGATGGATGATGGAAGTCCATAACCAATATACTGAAAAAGTAGATTGGACAAGCTACATTATGGGTTGTCTCGTAGGAGTTGCTCCATGGATATTTATTTTTGTTAACTTAATTGGTGATGGTGTTGCAACTGATGCAAATCCTCAAGGAGTTCCTCAATTTGTAGTTTGGATATTTGTAAGTATATTTCTCTTTTTTAACACCTTTTCAATAAATATGATTTTGCAATACAAGGAAGTTGGAAAGTGGAAAGATTACCTATATGGTGAAAGAGCTTACATTTGGTTAAGTTTGCTTGCTAAAACATGTCTTGCTTGGCAGGTTTTCTTTGGAACTTACCAACCTAATTAATTACTTTATATTTTTAAATAAATATATTGCAATAACAAAAATTAATAACATTCCTATGTAGGAAAGCGCCATTATTTTTTTCTAAGTTTTTTAATTAAGAAAAATAATAGAATTATTGGTATCACAATTATCGATAGAGATACTGAAACACCAACTATCCCTTCGACCCACTTTAAAGCTCTTTGCACATAGTAATTCCATGAAAACAATGTAACTCCTGAGCCTTCTCTTATATCAAGAGACAGTGTTGAGTATGATGTCGCATTTTCATAGTATTCTTTTTGATTTTGATAAATTTCGATATCTTGATTTATATATCTCAGTTGAGATTGGACCTGTAATTTGTCAGATGTTGAAGTTGCCTCTTCTTTAATTTTTTCTAAAGAGATTTTTTCTTCATTTAGTGATTTAAGTCTAGAGTCTATATCAAGTACTTGAGTTGTCACATCATTTGAATTTATGTTGATGCTTTTAAATTTTGAAACTTCCTCTACATCTTCTAAAAAGTTTTCAAACTCCTCGGAGGGTACGTTGATTGTCATACTATAGCTTTTTAGACCTTGATAGTTTGTTGAAAGATAAGTATTTGAAATATTGCCACTATATTGTTTTGAAATGTTTTTTACTTCATCGATGGTTGTATCAAAATTTGATGAGGTAACATCTGTACTTGCATAAGCATTTTTTATTATGTAATCACCTTGAGCGTAAGAATTTTCCATTGCAATGTCAGATCTAACCATTGCACTCTCTTCAAATACTTCTCCATAAAAAGGTTCAGTTGAAATTGAACTATCTACACTTGTCGAGCAACTGATTAAAAAAACCATTAGAAGGCTTAGGAATAATAATTTTTTCATATCCAGATTCTAACTTAATAGTTTGAAATTTCTATAAGTGGTATTTTTATTTCTTTTGAGGATAAGCCTCCGTGATATCCAACTAATTGATTGTTTAAATGATGAGGGTAAATTATGTGACTATCTTGAACTAAAAAACAAAAATCTGGATAGTAAGATTTTAAAAATTTGTCATTAGTTTCACCAAGTAAATACTCAATGTCTCTTTTTGTTAAAAGTTCACCAGGGACATCTTTGAAAACATTTCTAACGTCTTTTTCTTTACCTTTTATATAGACACTTCTTTGATCTCCGTAAATTTTAATTTTTTCATCATATTCGAGTCTGTGTCTATTTTCAGTTGGAATATTAACTACTCCATGATCAGCAGTAATTATTGTGAAGCATTTTTTATTACTAATGTTTGATAATTGTTCTACTAAATTTTCAAATTTATTTAATTCAGAAGTCCATTCTTTACTCGCAACACCAAAAATATGTGCAGCTAAATCTATGTTTGGGTAGTAAATAAAATTAAATCTATTTTCCAATACTAATGAATCGTTAAATAGTTCAACAAGATTATCTGAATCATTGTATCCTATCGTATTTTCCTTTCTATATAAAAGTTTTGATAACTCAGAATTGACTAAAGAACTTGGTTGAAAATTGTTAGATGAAATTTTATTTTCTTTAAACATATTCCAAATAGAAACATTTTCTTGAAATTTGTCATTTTTTAGAAAAACTTCTGAACCATTATTGAAATTTAATGCATTAAAAACAGCTTCAGTAGATTGATCAAACAAGTAGTAACCTAAAATTCCATGTTCAATGGGCAGCTTAGCAAATGCTAGTGTTGCTAACGCAACATTGGTAGAAGATGGAAAGGTTGTATTAATAGATGACGATACATTCTTATTTAAATTCGAGTTGCTCTTTAGTAAGTTTTCATATCCTAACCCATCAGCCAGAATTAAATTTATTGTGTCTGCTGTTTTAATTTTTGAATTTAAAAGATTTGAGCTTGTATTTCGAAAGACTTTATCGTCAACATAAAAAAGTATTTCGTTAATAAGTGTATTTAAGTTTGAATTTTCTAAATATTGTTGATATTTCACTACTAAAAATCTTACAAAATAATTCCACTAAGGTTTCAGAAAAAACTAAACTTTTTTAAGGCTGGACTAAAGTATAAGTATGATTTCTTATTTTCAAAATTATGTGACTGTGGGGGCGGTACTCGCCTTTGGTATGTTTTTTATGTTACTTTTGGTTGGACTTGCTTCAGTTTTAAGACCAAGTAAACCTTATGCTGAAAAACTAACTACTTATGAGTGCGGTGTTGATCCAGTTGGCACAGGTTGGAGCCAAACTTATGTAAGGTATTATATTTTTGGACTTCTTTTTGTTATCTTTGATGTTGAAGCAGTATTTATCTTTCCATGGGCTATTAATTTGGAAAAACTTGGATATTTTGGTTTAATCGAGATGTTTGTTTTTATTTTTATACTTCTCATTGGACTGATATATGCAATCAGGAAGGATGTTTTAAAGTGGGAGTAGTTGATAAATTTGGTTTACCTAAGCCTATTTCATCAGTATTCAATTGGGCTAGATCTTATTCACTGTGGTACTTTCAGTTTGGTTTAGCATGTTGTGCAATTGAGGTGATGGCAGTCAGTGGACCTAGACATGATTTCATGAGATTAGGCATTATTCCTCTTCCTGCTTCGCCAAGACAAGCAGATTTAATGATTGTTGCTGGGACCGTAACTGACAAGATGGCTCCATCAGTTAAAAGATTATATGATCAAATGCCTGAACCAAAATATGTTATTTCAATGGGTTCTTGTTCAAACAGTGGTGGCCCTTATTGGGATTCTTATTCAGTTACTAAAGGAGTTGACCAACTTATTCCAGTTGATGTTTATGTACCTGGCTGCCCTCCAAGACCTGAAGCTTTGCAAGAGGGAATTATACTTCTTCAGAAAAAAATCAAAGGCGAGGACATGAAGTCTAAATGGGAAGAGAAGCAGGTAGAGCCTCTTTAAAATGGAAGAATTTTTAAATCAACTTAAAGAAGATTTTGATGAAGTTTCATATGAATTTGAAACAATATCAATTAAGGTAAACGTCGAAAATTGGATTTCATCTCACGAATTACTTAGGGATAAATTTGACCTTAAATATTTCTCTTGGTTATCTGCAATTGATTGGGACAATGAAGTTTCAGTTGGAGACGCACCCAAAGAAGAGGTAACTCCTTCATTTGAAATAGTCACTTGTCTCTCTAGTGTTGATAACTCAAACTTAATAACAATTTCAACAACAATAGCTAAAGACGAGTCTGTAATACCTTCCCTAGTAGGCGTATATGTTGGTGCTAATTGGCATGAAAGAGAAGCTTTTGAAATGTTTGGAATAGACTTTGAGGGACACCCTAATTTAACGAAACTGTATCTTCCAGATGGATACGAGGGTAACCCAATGCTTAAGTCTTTCGAATTAATTAGTCGTGAGGTAAAGCCTTGGCCTGGAGATGTAGATGTTGAAGGCATGCCAGAAGATTCAGAAGGGGATGATTCATAGTGGTAAATACTATCGACCCAAGAAATATTCCAGGTATATCTGAAGCTTCTGTTTCTGTTGAAATTGAAACAGAAGATATGACTTTAAATATTGGACCACAGCACCCATCTACTCACGGTGTTTTGAGGCTGGTTGCTAAAGTTGATGGAGAAAAGGTATACAATGTTGAACCAGTTCTTGGTTACATGCATAGAGGTTATGAAAAATTAGCTGAAGTAAGAACTTATCCTCAAATTACAACACTTGTTAATAGAATCGACTGGGTTGCAGGGTTCTCAAATGAAATTCCTTTTATAGCTGGTGCAGAAAGATTAATGGAGATAGAAGTTCCAGAGCGCGCCAAGCAGATTAGATTAATTTTGACTGAAATGGCGAGAATTTGTTCACATTTTGTTTTTAACGGAGCATACGCTCTTGAGGTTGGAGCACTAACTCCAATATTTTATGCAATGGAAGATAGAGAAAGGGTTTTAGATTTAATAGAGTCAGTTACAGGTGGAAGGTTTCATCCTAATTTCAACAGAATCGGCGGAGTGAAGCCTGCTGCAGGTTCTGGACCTACAACAAAAAAGAATATTCAAGACTTGCCGGCAGGATTTTATAGAGATACCAAATTAGCGATGGAAAAAGTCATCGAAGCTGCTGATAAATTTCAAAATCTGATTGGTGGAAATGAAGTGTTTCATAAAAGAACAAAAAATGTAGGTATCTTACCTAAAGAGACCGCTGAAGCATTTGGAGTTTCTGGTCCAATCCTACGTGCTTCTGGAGTTAAATCTGATTTAAGAACCCAAACTGATTACTTACCTTATGACAAGTTTGATTTTGATATTCCAGTTGGTGAAAACGGAGATTGTTATGATCGCTGGGATGTAAGAACAAAAGAAATGGTCGAGTCTGCGAAGATTGTTTTACAAGCAATAGATGATATGCCATCTGGTCCATTGCAGGCAAAAGTTCCAAAGGTGATTAAAGTACCTGCTGGAAGAACCTACGTGAGAGCTGAAAATCCAAAAGGTGAAATGGGTTATTACATTGTATCTGAAGGTGGTTTGGGTCCCTATAGATTAAAAGTAAGAACAGCATCTTTTAGCAATGTATCAATACTTCCAGTAATGCTTGAAGGAGCTCTGCTACCAGACTTAATTGCGATAATGGGAAGTCTTGATTTTGTTCTTGGAGATGTAGATAGATGACAGATGTTTTGATAAAAGTAGGCTTTGTAGCTTTAGCTGCATTAAATGGAGCTGTTATTTTCACCATAATGGATGTAAAGGGAGCTTCTTGGATGCAAAGACGTCCAGGCCCACTTCACGTCGGGTTAAGAGGATTTATTTTTCCACTTGCTGAGATATTAAAGTTTGTTCAAAAAGAAGACATTATTCCTACTGATGTTGATAAGCCTGTATTTAAATGGGCTCCAGCATATGTGGTTGTTTCAGCTGTAGCACTTTTTGCAGTTGTACCGCTAAGCCCAACTTTAGTTGTAGCAGATTTAGAACTGGGAGTATTTTTTGCTTTAGCAATTAGCTCACTCTCAACAATAGGAGTATTAACAGCTGGATGGTCGTCTGCAAACAAGTTTTCTCTAATGGGAGGATTAAGAGCTGCAGGTCAATTAATAGCTTATGAATTACCTCTAATTTTGGCAGTTGTGGGAGTAGTTATTCAAGCTGAGACTATGTCATTAGTAGGAATAGTTGAAAAGCAAATTGAATGGGGAGTTCCATTTGCATTTAGCGGACAAATAATTGCTTTTTTAATTTTTATGGTTGCTGCTACTGCAGAAATGATGAGAGTTCCTTTTGATATGCCAATTGGAGAATCTGAATTAACAATGGGTTTTATGACCGAATATTCAGGCATCAGATTCTTAATATTTTATATTTCTGAATACATGAGCATGTTCGTATTGTGTGCGATTGCTTCTACATTATTTTTAGGAGGATACCATTTACCTTTCTTACCTACAGAATGGGTAAATATTTATGGACCTATTTCTTTAATTACAAAAACTGTAATCTTAGGTTTTATACTTGTGGCGGTCAGATGGTCCTTTCCACGATTTAGAGAGGATCAATTACAAAGTCTTGCATGGAAAATCCTTATTCCAGCATCGTTATTAAATATACTTGTAACTGCAGTTATGAAAGTGGTGTTGTAATGAAAACATTTAGACCAAAAATTCCTGGATTTTTAATTGGCATGAAAATTGTAATTGTGAATATGTTAAAGACACTCTCACCATTTCATTCAAATCCAAACGTAAATTATCCATTTGAAAAAGAAAAAGTTGCTCCAAGATCAAGAGGCGTAATTGCACTTGATGCAGAAGCTTGTACAAGCTGCATGCTTTGTGCAAGGCAATGTCCAGATTGGTGCATTTATATAGAGGGACATAAAGAGCTTCAACCCCCATCAAAACCAGGAGGAAGACAGAGAAGTCGTGCTGTTTTAGATAGATTTGATATTGATTATGCACTGTGCATGTATTGCGGAATTTGTGTAGAAGTATGTCCATTTGATGCTTTATTTTGGTCTCCAGAATATGAGTATTCAGAATTCAATATGGGAGATATGTTGCACGATAAAAATCGATTAGATGATTGGTTGAAAACAGTTCCAGATCCAGAAGGTTTAGAAAGCTAATGGAAATTTTTGAAATAGTTACTTATTTTGTTTTACTGCTTCTTCTTTCAACAGCTGTAAGAGTTGTAACTACTTCTAACGTTATTCACGCTGCGATTTCACTAGTGTTCACATTAGCGTTAACTGCTGTATTGTTTTTAATGCTCTCTACTGAGTTTGTAGCACTTGTTCTAGTCTTGGTTTACCTAGGTGCGGTTGTTGTTTTATTCTTGTTTGGAATAATGATTACCAGAGCTCCTCTTGGAAAAAATGCAGAGCTTGACAATGATCAAAACAAGAAGCTAGGAGCATTGATTTCTGGTTCAATATTTTTCATTTTTTCATATATTTTAGTATCGGGATTTGATGGAGAAGTAGAAATTACATCAGGTACATCTACAGAGTTACTTGGAGAAGTATTGTTAAGCAGGTTTGTTTTTCCTTTTGAACTAGTTTCTTTTGTACTTTTAGCAGCACTAATTGGTGGCATTACATTAGCAAGAAAAGATGAAGCTTTAATAGATGAGGACCAAATATGATTGTCCAGCCAGTTTTGGTTGTTGCTGCAGCATTATTTTCTTTAGGAATTTATGGAATTCTAGTAAGAAGGAATGCAGTAATGGTACTGCTTTCAATAGAGTTAATTTTGAATTCAGTAAACATAAATTTCATTATGTTCGACACAATGCTTTCTGACGCATTGATGCAAGGTCAGGTATTTACAATTTTTATTATCACAATCGCTGCGGCTGAAGTTGGAATTGGACTTGCGATAGTTTTAATGTTGTTTAGAAATAGACAAACTGCAAATATTAATGAATTTGATTTAATGAAATGGTAAATTTTAGCGTTAACCTTCTTGCTGAAGCAAAAATCGTCTATACAGATGGTGGTGTACTTGCTGAGTTTGCTTGGACAATTGTAGTACTACCTTTCTTAGCGGCTTTATTAATAACTTTTTTTGGTAAAAATTTACCACTTAAAGGTGCTGAAATTGCGCTTGGCACAGTAGGGTATATATTTTTATATAGTTCAGCTTTGATGTTTGTACATGTAACTGAAGGTATTGCAAATGAATTTTTTATCAACGTAGGAACTTTAGGATCTTTTGATATTGAATTTGGTTGGGTAGTCGATGGCTTGTCTATCATGATGTATTTTGTAGTTGGTACAGTTGCACTTTTGGTATTTATTTATGCAACAAACTATATGGAAGGTGAAATTAGATACACTTTCTTTTTCAATTCCTTAACACTCTTTGCTGGAAGTATGCTCGTTTTAGTTTCCTCACCAACTTTGATTCAGATTTTAATAGGGTGGGAGCTAGTAGGTGTCTGTTCATATCTACTTATAGGTCATTACTGGGAAAACAAAGATAATTCTTCAGCTGCTATGAAAGCATTCATAACAAACAAAATTGCTGATGTCGGTCTTATGATTGGAATTATCATACTCGCTCTAAGTTCTGGATCTTTAAGAATTAGTGAAATTCTTTACCAAGCTACACATGACTACGCAGCTATTCAAAATGTTGCTTTTGTTTCTGGAATTCTTTTGTTTATAGGAGCAATGGGTAAAAGCGCTCAGTTCCCACTTCATGTATGGCTTCCTGATGCAATGGCCGGGCCAACACCTGTTTCAGCTTTGATGCACGCAGCAACAATGGTTACAGCGGGAGTTTATTTACTAGCTCGAATGTTCCCATTTTATAAGAGCATGGCATCCGACGCATTAGATATTGTTATGTTATTTGGTGTAATCACTTTATTAATGGCTGGTTTAGTTGCAGTGGTACAGGATGATCTAAAGAAAGTATTGGCATATTCAACTGTAAGTCAGCTTGGATATATGGTTGCTGCAATAGGTTCTGGCGCATATACAGCTGCTCTTTTTCACTTATGGACACATGCATTCTTTAAAGCATTATTATTCCTCGGTGCAGGTTCAGTTATCCATTCAGTTCATAGTAATAGCATGTTAGAAATGGGTGGACTTAGAAAAGTTATGCCAAAAACTTTTGCGACATTCATAATAGGAACAGTTGCCTTAGCCGGATTACCTCCATTTGCAGGCTTCTTTTCAAAAGATGAAATTTTAGCTTCCTTTAATCATGAAGGTGAAACTACTTTTTTCTTTATCGCTGTATTAGGTGCATTTATCACCGCTTTTTATATGACTAGAGCCGTAGCTCTTACGTTCTTAGGTGAATACAGAGGCCATGGCCACCCCCATGAATCTCACAAAATGATGACTACCCCTCTATTAGTTTTAGCTGTTTTCGCAATTGGTTCAGGTTGGGCAAATATTCCTGGGGTATATACGGGATTTACAACTTGGGTTACAACCCGTAAAACTCCTATTGTTGAATATCATCCTGAAAGTTTTGATATGTATGCACTATCTCTAGGCCTTGCAGCGGGCTTACTTGGAATAGCTTTAGGTTACTATTTGTACCAACTTCAAGGATCAGCTGAAACAGGTGATGAAAAAATTAAAATTCAACCTATATGGACAGTTCTTGAAAACAAATATTATCTTGATAATTTTTATTTTAAATTTGTTATAGATCCAGTAAAAATTACATTCGCTAAAGCAATTGATAGTTTTAACACAAATGTAATTGATAGGTTTATTAATGGATTTGGACAAATAGTGAGCTTTTTAGGAGGCATTGTTTATAACAATTTTGATCAAAATGGAATTGATAAGTTATTGAACCTATCTTCTACAGGAACAGATGCAGCTGGTAGTAAAGTGAAGTTATTGCAAACTGGTCGAGCACAACAGTATTTAATGCTATTTTTAGGTGGCGTAATTGTAATTAGTTTATTGATTTTATTTATAATATAGGAGGAAAATTGGACGTATTATCAAATGGATTAGGGTTGACTCTTGTAGTCTTTTTACCTATTGTAAGTGCACTATTTTTGGTAGCAATACCTAAAAGCCAAGAAGGGTTAATCAAAATATTTGCACTTGGCTCATCAATAGTAACCTTTTTATTAAGTGCTGTTTTATTATTTCAGTTTGATTTTTCTAATGCTGACAAGCTTCAACTTGGAAATAAAATATCATGGATAAAAAGTATTAATGCAAATTACGAAATAGGAATTGATGGAATTTCTCTTCCTTTATTAGTTCTCTCAACTTTTATTTCAGTACTTGCAATAGTTTACTCCTTGGAGCATCTACCAGAACCAAAAAGTCCTAAAGGTTTTCTTGCACTTATTCTTGTTCTTGAAACTGGTATGAATGGTACTTTTGTCGCTTTAGATTTAATTTTGTTCTTTGTTTTCTTTGAAATTGTTTTGCTTCCTATGTACTTTATGATTGGCATCTGGGGAGATAAGACTGTAAGGTCAGTAGCTGGATTTAAGAATCAAATTGAAACAAGACTCTATGCAAGTATTAAGTTCTTTGTTTTCACTCTTTTTGGATCTGCTTTTATGCTTTTAGGTTTTCTTGGACTTTATTATCGAGGCAATAAGACATTCAGTATACCGGAGTTAATTGAACTTGGTTCAACAGGAGCATTTACTGGTACATTTGCAACTCTTGTTTTTGCAGTATTGTTTTTAGGTTTTGCTGTGAAAGTACCAATGTGGCCACTTCACACTTGGTTGCCTGATGCTCATACTGCTGCACCAACTGTCGGATCAGTTTTATTAGCAGCAATACTTTTAAAACTAGGTTCTTATGGCTTTGTAAGAATTGCTATCCCGATTCTTCCTGAGCAAGCCAAAGCTTGGGCACCAGCAATAGCAATTTTGTCAGCAATAGGAATAATTTATGGTTCTCTAGCCTGTTTAGCGCAAACAGATTTAAAAAGGTTGATTGCATTTTCATCAGTAGGGCATATGGGCTTCGTAATGTTAGGCATAGCATCGTTAACTCCTGTAGGAATCAATGCAGCAATAATTGGCATGGTTGCTCACGGTGTCATTACAGGGCTTCTATTCTTTTTGTCTGGTTCAATGGCTCATACATACCACACAAGAGACATGGGAAGATTAGGTGGAAATATGAAGCTATTGCCTAAAACTGGTGCACTGTTAGGTTTTACAGCAATGGCATCTCTCGGATTACCAGGCTTAGCTGGGTTTTGGGGCGAGTTTATGGCGTTGCTAGGTGCATACAATCCATTAGACGGATTGAATATAACCGTATTTAGAGCTTCAATGGTAGCTGGCGCTATCGGAACGGTGTTAACAGCTGGTTACTTGTTGTGGATGCTTCAAAGAGTAAACCTAGGTGAGCCGTCAGATGAATGGGCTGATAAAGAATTGCATGATGCAGATAATTATGAATTAGCTGCATGGATTCCTTTGGTAATACTAACAATAGTTATTGGTGTATTTCCAAAACTTATATTTGGTGCCACAAATGATGCTGTGGTGAGCCTAATTTCAAAAGCCTTTGGAGGTTAAAAATTACAATAAATTA
>Ga0255782_10000196_pt1 | contig 55065 bp, 48 predicted proteins | sample 101ome_26_FD_179980 | JGI IMG/M metagenome (GOLD analysis project Ga0255782, IMG submission 179980) | Coastal salt marsh microbial communities from the Groves Creek Marsh, Skidaway Island, Georgia - 101408AT metaG (version 2) | ecosystem: Environmental > Aquatic > Marine > Intertidal zone >...
AGCCATGGACATTTCTGAACCCATCATCCTCGGTCAGAAGTCCAAGCCTAGGGCGTCGAGAGCCAACACCAAAAGTAACTTTTTGAACAATAGCGCAAACGAGGGGGCCACGAACCTGAACAGGGTCAATGGTAACACGAACCTGAACAGGGTGAATGGCAACACGAACGTGAACCGCGTGAACACGAACCGCGTGAACACGAACCGCGTGAACACGAACCGCGTGAACACGAACCGCGTGAACACGAACCGAGTGAACACGAACGTGAACCGTGTGAACACGAACGTGAACCGTGTGAACACTAGACAACGCAACTTCTCTGCGGGTAATGCTCGACCACTCGGAAATGTGTACAAGACGGTCACATCTTCGCCATCCACGGCAAGAGGGATAGGGTCATTCATCGGTGGCTTGTTGAGAGACACGAATAACACACCGAGTTACAACTATGGGACCAGGAAACGCCGAGGATTTTTCAGTAGATTGTTCGGTGGTCCGAATGTCGCCACGAATGCCAATAGAAACTTTCAAAAGAACAACGCACGACCGAGGGGTAATGTCTACCCGAAGGTGAAGACACCGACGACTCCGGCGACTCCATCAGCCCCGGCCCCGACTGTGACACCTGCGGCCCCGGCCCCGACTGTGACACCTGCGACTCCGGCCACGCCTGCTGTTCAAACGATCATCAAGGAGATTGGTAAGGTGAACAACCTCAACACCCTTCGTTCAAAGTACTCTGAAAAAATCAAAGCTCTTGAACACCTGACGACCAAGAACCTCAATGGCTTTAATCGAAATGTCAAGTCTGCGAACACTAATGCTTCCTTACAAAACTTGCTCGCCAAGGCTGTCACGAGGAACGCACAGATCAAGGTCACAAAGGATCAACTGCGGAATATGATCAATAAGGAGACGAGATTATCAAACAACGCACGATCTCAACTGAAGACTCGCCTCAACAAAGTGAGACCGGGTGAAAACTTGAACACTATCCGCAATGTGTTCAATGCAGAGATCAAAAAACTCCCGACTCCCAAGGTCGGCCCGACACCGAGTCCGACCCCTGCGGTGTCCAACAACTCGCGCAGATTGAATGTCACCAGACAGATTGCGCAGCTCAACCTCGGAAACGACTTGCAAAAACACTTTATGAATAGACTCAAGAACACATCAAACAACCTGAACGGTGTCTTAAAGAGAGCACAAAACACCAAGAAGTTGAGTAATGCCCTGCAAAGCATCAAGTACATGAACACCAACTCACGTAAGAGACAACTCAACAAGATGAAGACCGCATTGGCTTACGAGAACATCCTTAAAGGTGCAAAGAGGGAGGTGTTCGATTCACAAATCAAAAACATGTCTTTGACTCCGGAGGAGAAGGTGAACTTGTCCAAGCAGTTGAATTCAGGTGTCGGACTCAACGCTGTCTTACAAAAAGCTTCCAACCTCGGACGCGGTAGGAAGCAATCCAAGAATGCCTTACAGCGAAAACTCATGAATATGGGCTTTAACCAGAATACCATAAAGCAACAACTGAACAAAGTGAACCAAGGTACGAATGTGAACTTGATATTGAAGGAGTTGAAGAAGGCCAAACTTCAAGACTTCGAGGCTGAGCTCGAAAGGTACGGCTACCTAAAGAGGCAGGATATAAACTCACTTCTTAAAGAATACACAAATCTGACCACCAACGCGAAGAAGAATGAACTTCTTCAAAGGGCGAAAAACATGGAGCCACCGAATGCCCCGAACGCTCCGGCTCCGGTCCCGGCACCGGCTCCGGCTCCATCCACTGTCAAAAACAGCGTTTTGAACAATCCAGAGTTGGTGGACAAGATTAACAAGAACCGAGTGGCTTTAAAAAGAAAACTTGTGAGTCTGAACAAGGACGGTATCAAGCTGAACAATGCACAAGTCATGAACTTGATGAGCAAGTATGCACCAAACAAAAATAAAGGTAACAGCTGGATCCTTGAACAAGCCGATCAGTTGCTTGCCGAAGCGGCGAATAAAAAGAATCGAGCGGCTTTAAAAAGCAGACTTGCGAATCTGAACATTGACGGTATCAAGCTGAACAATGCACAAGTCATGAACTTGATGAGCAAGTATGCACCAAACAAAAATAAAGGTAACATCCAGATCCTTCGACAAGCCGGTCGGTTGCTTGGTGAAAAGGTGAAAGCGGCGGCAAAGAAGCGTGAGGCCGAAGCGGCGAAGGCCAATGCCAATGCCAAGAAGATCGAAGACAACAAGATCAAGAGGGAACGAAGAGAAAAATTAACACAAATGTTGAAGAACCGAAAGCTTGGTTTCTTTGAGCGAAAGAAGTACCTTGCCTTGATAAATGAAGGATTAAAGAATGATCAGATATTGGACAAGATTCAAAAAGATAAAGAAGAATTACTTGGTGCAAAACTCCGTAAGCTTGGGCTGTCACTGAACCAAATCGCGCCCTATTTGAACCGTTTCAGAACCAACAAGAACGCACAGGCAATCATCAAGGAGGTGACTAACAGAAAGAGGGCGAACGCCAATGAGAAGAGAGCGGCTGCGAAGGCGAACGCCGATGAGAAGAGAGCGGCTGCGAAGGCGAACGCCGATGAGAAGAGAGCGGCTGCGAAGGCGAACGCCAACGAGAAGAGAGCAGCTGCGAAGGCGAACGCCAACGAGAAGAGAGCGGCCAATAAGAAATCGTTGGACAACAAAAGAAATAGTATCAAAAACCGACTGAAGGACGCGAATGTGAATGATGCCCGGATCAGTCAGGCCTTGAAGAAGGTCACGAAAGATACGAACGTCAACGCCTTTTATAACGCGACGGTGAAAGCCGTGAACCGTGAAAAGTTCGTGAAGATTCTCAAGAGCAAGGGCGTCATGAAACCATACATCGGTCGTTATGATTCCGGTGAAAATAAGAACACCATCCTCGCCGACGTCAACAAAGATCTCCAAAAGAGGGATGATGACAAAGCTGAAAAGACGCGGAAGAATGCCGAGCGGAAGGCGTTCGTCGAACAACTGAAATCGAAGGGAGTGTCTGTTGGTGGTCTTTTCGGTCCGAAGTCACCCTACTTGAACAGGTTCAACAAGGGTGAGAGTGCGAATGCCATCCTCAAGTCAGTGAACAACAACACGAGCGCTCGCCGTGACAAGCGCGCGGAACTCAAACAAAAAATCATGAACAACTCCAGTCTCACGAACGCCCAAGCAGAAGAAATCATGAAAAGGTGGAATAAGTCACCGGAGAAGTGGACGAACCAAACGGTATTGGAAGCCGCCAAGAAAACACGAGGGTCACTCAATCAAAAAGCTGCCGCGACGAGGTCGAAGAACCGCGCGACACGACTGAAGCAGTTGGCCAAGCAGGTTGGTGTGGACGTGAAATACATCAATGCATTCTTGGCCGACGATAAGCACAAGATGTTTACGTGGAACCAATTGACGAAGGACAAGCTTGAACGCAAACTGAAGAACGACCAGGTCATTTTGAACCTTCGAAAGAAGGTCACTCCACGATCTCGTCTCGAGTATGTACCGGTGAATGCGTACATGCAAGAGCTCAACAAGGCGACTCGGCAAGCGAACGAAGTTGAACACCTGGCGATGCTGAAAAGATCCGTCGGTGGTCGTGCCAGTGGAAAAGGTCAATGGACGAACAAAAACATTCGAGCCACGGCCAACAAGTTGGGAAAACAAGTGGTCAATGTGACCATAAACAACCTTCGCGCTGAAAACAAGGTGGGTGCTAATAAGATTCAAAAGCGTGCTTCGTTCGAGAACGCCCTAAAGAAGAGAGGTCTCGGGTTGTTGAAAATCCGTGGATTGATGAAGAGGTTCGACAAGGGTGAGAGCGTCGAGAACATCCTGAAGTCTCTCAACGAGACCAAGCCAGAGGTCAAGACAACGAACAAGCATGCCTTTAAGAACGTTGAAGCGGCAAAGATTGCATTACAAAAGCGAGCAAAGAACGACGGTGTCACGGTCAAGGGCGAGAGCAAGACCACGAACAAGCATGCCTTTAAGAACGTTAAAGCGGCAAAGATTGCATTACAAAAGCGAGCAAAGAACGGCGGTATCACGGTCAACAGGGCGTTCCGCAGAATGATGCTTCAATATCACTCGAACAAGACCGGTGGTAACGATCATGACAGTAAAATGTTAAGTGTGGCTAGGAACGTGTTGAAGACGGTCACCGAAATTCAAGAACTGATTAAGAGAAAGGAGATTCCGTTCCGCGTCAGGGGTGAGTGGTCCAAACAAACGAAACGTGCGGCGAACAATCCTTCAAAACTTCAATCAATCTTGAGCGATTTGCGTGGGCGATTCTCGCTTTACAATGAGATAAGTTCGGCGAACATCCGCAACCGGAAAATACTTGCTCAACTTCAGACGGACGCGATGAGATACACAAAACCAGTAGCCAATGTTCGTCGAAACTTAAATGCATTGATGTTCAAAAATGCTTCCAACAAAGCACTCCCAGCTCCTTCCAACTCGAACTCGAACTCAAACTCGAACTCTTTCAAGAACGCGTCGAACGTCCCACTGACGAAAAAGACAATCTTCGGAGAAAAACCAGACAATCTCCGAGAAAAGCGCATGGAAGCGATAAGCAGGCTTCAGGCCATGACGAACATCAACAAGAACATTCGAAACAAGTACGAGGAAAAGATTAAAGAACTGAGAAAGAAATCACTGATCAACAAGCAAATCAACTTTGCACGTGGTTTGCAAACACGAAGGAATGAAAGAAAGAAGAAGGATGCGAAGAAGGCTGCTGAGAGAAAGGCAAAAGAAGAGAAGAAGGCTGCGGAGAGACTCGAGAAGAAAAAGCAGGAAGCAACCAGTACCATCAGCAGAAATGTTAAGATGAACCAGAACATCAAGAAGAGTGCTATAGAGGCGATCCGCGAAGCTTCCACGAATCAACAAGTGAACAAGGCCTTGTCGAGTGCACAGAGGAAACGCAACAACGCCGAGCAAGCGCGTGCGAAAAAGTTGGCGGACGAAGAAAGAGCGCGTGCAAGAACGAAAGCAGCCGAAGAACGAGCACGAAAGAAACAACAGACAGGGGCTGCTTCGACGTTTGCAAACAACAAAAAACCCGGGCGCGTGGGGAGGGAAGTCGCGCGTTTAGAGCAGAACAAGCAGAATTTTAGTTTTGGTCAGGGAGGACCGAAGCGCCCAATGAGTGCGAGCACACGCTTCGCCTAAAAATATATTTTGTAACTGTATAAAAAGAAATGTCTAACTTTGTCGCCAGGACGCCCATGGGTGAACTCGCGAAGGCTTCGGCCCAGTGGATTGGCTTGCATGCCCTTTTGGTTGCGCCGATGTTCACCAACAACCTCGAACTTCGCACGGCTCTCATGGCGTTCATCATCCCGAACGCTTTACGTTTCAGCCTCAAGTTGAACAACCTCAAGGTTGACCGCATCTTCATGTTGGCGGCGACCGCGATCGCGTTCTTCATCACGTACTTCAGTGCGCGCTACAGCAAAAAAGTCCGAGACGGCATCGAGAACTACGGTAAGAAAACCAAGAGAGCGACGATTGAGACGTCTCTGATCTTCACCGGTGCGCTCATCGCCGGTTTCTTGATTGCCTACTACACGGTTGATAAGAGCATCTACAGCAACTTGCCGATTCGCACCAACAGCCTGTTGTAAAAAACAATTTTTCATTTTGTGACGCCAAGGTAGGCATGGAGGACATCCGGCGTCACCACAACGACGAGAAACGCAGCTTGATACAGTCTGTCGTACACGAAGGTCTCTCAGTTCTAGACGTCGGCGCCGGTTTCGGTGGTGACCTGAAGAAGTGGTCTTCTTGTGGGGCCAATGTGTCCATGTGTGACCCGAGCGAGGAAGCTCTCCAGGAGGCGAAGACGCGCGCGAAAAACTTGAAGATCCGCGTGACGGGCTTCTACCTCGGTGACATCACCGCGTGTCCGAACAGGAAGTACGACGTCGTGTGTTACAACTTTAGTTTGCACTACATCTTCGCGAGCGAGGCTTTGTTTCACCGATCCATTCGTGAGATCCGCCAGCGCCTTAAGCCCGGTGGCAAGCTCATGGGCATCATCCCGGACAGTGAGCGCATCCAATGGCGTACGCCGTACCAAGACGAGATGGGCAACTGGATGAAGATGAAGGGCCACCCTAAAGGTGTATTCGGGGAGAAGCTCTTTTGTTTCTTGACGGACACCCCGTTCTACGCGGATGCTCCAAAGTCCGAGCCGGTCGCGTGGAAGGACGTGCTCGTCACCACCTTGGAGAAGATGGGATTCACCATGGTGTTGTGGTCACCTCTCGAGGGTCATCCAATCTCGCAGATGTACAGTAAATTTTTGTTTGTGTATAAGTAAGATGCTTCACGTGCTCGTGGCCCTCGCCGTCGTCGCGTACTTCGTCTACTCCACGGATGACCATCCAAAGTTGAAGGAAGTCAAACGTCTTTATGTCCTCCTTATGGCCAAGTTGATCGAGTTGGGCGAGTTCCCCATGCTTCACCGCGTGGTCCCTTTGGTTGGTTTCTCCAAACCCATGGGTCCAAACGTCGGGTACAACACGAACAAAGGTGAAGAGATCGGTCTGTGTCTCGTGGGTGAGGTGAACCAAATCTTCCACGTCCTCCTTCACGAGTTGGCGCACATGACCGTGGACGAGTACAATCACGACGAACAGTTTTGGAACTCGTTCGTGCGCCTTCGTGACATCGCGGTCGATGCCGGTCTGTACACGAAGATTTCCACCAAGGAGCGATTTTGTGGTCAGCACGTGAATGACTGATAAAGGGAATGGGTCCATGTTAATGAGACGATGATCCACGCCATTTCGCAAAAGGTCCACAGCACCCTCGGGAGTGGGTTCAGTGAGCGGGTTTACCACAACGCGTTCGAGGTGGAGTTGAGAAAGCGCCAGGTTCCGTACGAGACCGAGCGCATCGTCGAGATACGGTACGAGGATCACGTCATAGGCAACCTCCGTTCGGACATCATCGTGAACTCCGAGATCGTGCTGGAGTTCAAGACGGTGGCTAAGTTGACGGAGGCGCACGAGACGCAAGCGAAGAATTACCTTCGCCTCACGGGTCTTCGGGAGGCGTTTGTGATAAATTTTGGTCGGGAGTTGGAGTGTCGTCGTCTTTTGGTGACTGACACAGGGACGCATACATCATCATGGCCGTGAAGGGTGCCATGACGCTGTAGCTGTGTTGGGTCTCCCGGTAAAACTTCTCCGGGTCTTTCTGCCCTTCCTCGAGAATGTACTTGGCTCGGTCCAAGTGCCACATGGCTTCTCGAAGGTAGTACTGGGTGTAATCCATGTTTCTTTAGAGGATCTTCAAGTCTTTAAACCGCCGCGGTTGGGATGAACTCCCACCTTAAGAGTCCGCACACTCCTTCCCAAATCTTGTCAGCTTGTAGAAGCTTTTCACGAGATTTGAGAAGTGGGAGGTACGGGAGGAACTCGTCCTCGCCCAAGATCTGTAGCATCTTGTAGATGCAGTAGCTGTAGGAGAGGAAGTTCTTGCGATTGGACGGACATACCTTCTCGAACGCCGGTTGGACGTCCCTGAACATCAACCGAAGCCTCTCCTCCAACTCTTGGGACATCCTCGGCGGTTTCATCCCGCACAACTGCAGGCCGATGTAGTGCACGTGTTCGTAATACTTGTTCAACCGGTTCTTCTTGAGGAGGGCGCGAATCTTGGAGTGGCTTATCTGATCGAACGACTCGATCCTCATCTTCTTTAGCTCTGCGCGGAGTTTGTCCAAGACCTCGTCTGGGAGGTTGGTCTGTTCCTGACCCTGGAAAGCGCTTATGTATTCATTGAAGTGGTTGATCCTCTTGTAAGAGTACTGGACGATTCGACTCGTGATCTCCATCTCGTCCTTGTACGTGAACTCCTCGACGACCCCGGCGGCGAGTACTTTCCCGCACTGATCGCACACCAATTCGGACGAGTCCTGGAAGAAGACGACGTTACTCTTCGCGCACTCGTCACACGAATCGACGTAATTCCTCTTGAAGGGTTTCTTCTTGTCCACGGCCACGCCCTCGACGGATTCTAGGTAGTCGTCGAAGATGTCGCCCTTCTGCAACCCCTTGGTCTCCGTGAACCCGAAGGTGTTGTTGTTGCTCGTCTCCAAATCTTTCTCCTCCTCTTCGACGTATCTGTTGATGAAAGGCATGCACTGGAGGATGTAGTCGGCCATGTCCTGTTCGTGCTGGTCTTTGTTGGATGGTTCGTTGTCCATGCGACTCTTCCAGTCACTCAGACGGTTTTCGAATCGGCTTAAGAAATTCGCCTCCATCTCCTATAAAGCCATGTTAATTTCTGCTTTAACTACCCTTTATGGCCTGTGGAGGAAACTGACCGTGCCCCGCGACTTGTCGGTGGAGCGCGAGTACCTCGAGTACGAGGTTGACCCGTCGATCCAATGCGAGCCGATCGAGGACGCGTTCTGGCGCAAGGAGAGCCGGGACTGGAGCGTCTTGACAAGCCTGTGGGTGGACGTCACTCGTCGACGAAGGGCGTGGGAGATCCCGCAGTGCGTCACCCGCACCATCCTCCGAATCAAGTACAACTACGGCGGTCGCGTCTACAAGGTGATCACCAACGACCTCAACTACGAGTGGCCTCCACCGGAGGACGACGAGGGAGAGGTGAAGTTTTCCCTCCCCTTGCAAAACGCGTGGTTGTGTGACGACCTGGGTCGTCCCCTCGTGGACATCACGACGAAGATTCGCAGGTATGCGGGTCCGAACAACGACTTTCACGGTCAGGACGTGCGCCTTCGAGACCTCCTGTACTACGACGAGGACGTCTTGAAGAAGAAATATCCGATACTGAAGGTTAAAAACATCCTTGGGATTACAAAGATGATCGACACCTTGGAGGGGACGACCTTTAGTCTTCGAGGGCCTTAGCCGCCAAGAAGAATCGCACGGTTCCTAGCATGGCGACATCGTATTGTAAGATTAAAAACTTTTGATCCTCTTGCATGATCATGACGTTCGAGCACATCGACGTGCACTTCGTGAACACGTTGAGAAACTTGATGCTGAAGACCCCTTTCGTGTGGCCCGCGACCTCATCCGCGCACTCCACGCACGTCTCTTGGTTGGCGAAGTCCCCTTCGCAATGGAGCTTGAGGACTTTGTCGTACCTCTCGATGAGCAAGTCACTGCCGATGTTGGCCATGTCCCTGACCAACCTCTGCAGATCGGTGCTCGGCATGGTGGTGACACTGGACGTCTGAATCTCCGGAACCGTGATGCGATTATCATTTATGTCCAAGAGTTTCAGTTGGAACGAGCTCTTCGTCTTCTTCGCCTCGCTCTCGATCTCGATGGTCATGTACTCCCGGGATGTGACGCTCAGGCGGAGGATGTCCGCGGTGGACACCGACTTGAGAATCTTCCACGTGTTGGACATGTTGATCCCGCACACGACCGTGCCGTCGCACGTGTACTCCTCAAAGTTTTGGGCGTCCAACTTCATGTCCACGAGACTGGTGCGACTGGTGTCGAGAGTCACCAAGCTCACCCCTGTCTCGTTAAAGATCAAGTTGCAATCGTTAAGCATGTCTTTAAAGCATTCGATCATGGAGCGGACCGCTCCGGACTGGATGGTACATAAGTGCATCATCATTACGGTGATTTCGCCCTGAAGCTTTAAACGTTGTCTTGGTACGGGGTGTCTTTAACCTGTTGGGTGATCTTCTGTTGGAGCTCAGGGGTGATGACCGGTTGGAGGGCCTGGCCGTAACTGTCCAAGTCGAAGATGTCGTCGTTCACCCCCTCCCCGTCCAGGGTCGACATGGCGCACGTCCCGAAATCACACTGCGTGACCTCGGGCGACGGGAGCAGTGAGGTGAGCCACGCCCGGATCTCAGACCCGACGAGGATCTTCCCGTTTTGAGTGAACATTGTGGGCACGTGCGTGACTTTTTGTCGAAAGTGCGCGGGTAAGCCTTGGGTGTTGATGTTGTGGAACTTGACGAGCTGTTGCAACTGCTTGTGCTTTTGCACGAGGGCCAAGATCTGCTTGGAGTGTTCACACTTTGGGCTGTAAATCAGCAACGACATGTCTCTGATATGTGACCAGTTTTGTTGTGAGAAAATTTTGACGCAGTATTATAGCACAGCATGAAGATCAATTGGATCCTCGTCGCCCTCCTCGCGATCGTGGTCTTCGGGATCACCATCCAAAACACCCGCGAAGAGTTCACCTCTTTCAACTTCACCAGGAACACCGAGAAGGAGGTCGTCCTGAACGACCCCGTGGTGGATCTCAGCCAGTACGAGCGCGTCGACGTCGAGATCGGGAACGACTTGATGAGCGAGATGGTCACGAAGACGAACGAAGAGATCTCCAGGCGCGTCAAGGCGTGCACGGCCATCATCGAGACCACCCAGGTGCGCAAGTACACAAACAAGGCGAACGACGTCTACGAGGTGATGTTCATGGCGAGCAAGTTGGGTGGTTTCTCCCACGTCTTCGCCGTCGTCGCCACCTTGGCGGTGAAGAACGACGTGGCGAACGTCTTGGCCTTGCGTTCCCAACCCCTGGGCTTCCACACCCCGGGTGACGTCTCCGCGTACGAGAGCGACGGCACCGGTCGCGAATTCACCGAGTACAAGATGGTGAAGGAGAAGGTGGCTGCGTCTGCCAAGGAATCACAAAAGCTTCCTTAAATGTAAGATGCCCCACCTCTCGGTGCAGGAAGTCGTCCGCATTGACAAGGAGAAAAAGGCCCAGCGGAAGGAACTTTACAAGGTCATCTACGAACAGCTGAGCGCGAAGATACGGAGCGCGGCGGCGATGGGTCAGAAGCAGATATTTCTGCGAGTGCCGGCGTTCCTCATCGGATTCCCGACCTACGACGTCGCCGCGGCGGCGCGGTACATCGCCAGGCAGTTCGACCGAGGCGGGTTCCACGTGCAGCAAGTGAACGAGCGAGACATCTACGTGTCGTGGTCCACCAAAAGCAACCGAAGCCGGTCGCAGACGGTGGATGACGAGGTGGACAAGGTGGTGGACGTCCCGGACCTTCCGGATTTCCTCAATCTGCGCAAGGTGGCGGATCAGTACAGGAAGAAGAAGGGTGCGTGATCCGAGGGATTTTTTAAACACCGACTATCGTACAATGGACAACAGTTTACACGTCTTAGTTGAAGCCCGAAAGGAGTACATGTCTCAGCTCTGCAACATCATGGCGCCGAGCATGATTGAGGTCTTCCAGGCCCTGTTCGAGGAGGCGGTGAAGGAGAGCAAGAATCGCAAGCCTCTCCAGCAGTTCCAAAAGTACCTCAAGGAGGTGCAAGCGTGGAACGAAAACCTCGCTCGCAAGCACGCCGACACCATCACGTCCAGGTGTTCTTGGTTCAACGACCTCTTGGCCGCCGTCTTCGTCGCCCAGACCAAAATTCTGAGCGCGGTGCGTCTCAAGAGCGAGAACAAACGCATCCAGCTTCGCGTCCCGTCCGCGGAGACCTTCATCCAGGCGTGTTACGTCGCGTGTGCCAAGTCTCTCTACATCGATCCCTACATCTTCACGGAGGAGGTGAGCGAATACGACAGGGACTGTCGCCTCACCACGCGTTTCAGCGAGCAGATCGAGGCCACCGTGCGCGAGCTCATCCCCATCCAAGAGATCCTCAAGACGTACATGTCCAGCGCGTCGGAGAAGGACATCAACCTCGAGGACTTCGAAGAAGGTGATGCCCTTGACCCAGAAGAGACGGAGGACGAACCCGCGGAGGAAGAGGAGCCGGAAGCCGTGGAAGAGCCCGTGGCACCCGAGGAGCCGATGGCGGGCGACGCCCCGGAATCCGAGGAACCTGACGAGATGGCGCTCCCGACCGAGGAGGCCCCCAGCGCCCCGGTGGACGCGGCGACCCCGGCGACCCCGGCGACCCCGGGCGTCTTCGAGAATGAGTTCCGCACGGTGCCCAACGTCCCCATTCCCCAGGCGTCACCGGCGGTGGCTGCGCAAACCGAGGACGACGACGAGGACACCTTCTTCGCGGACGCCCCGGAACGTCGCGTAAAAAAACCTATGTACTAGTTAGAGTAAATGGCGGAATTCGAGGAGTACCTCCGCGATCCGATGTCAGCCGGCCTCTTCGCCGCTGTGTGCACGGCGGCCTACATCCACATCAAGGCGAAAGTCAACAACGAGGGTCAGCAACCCCTCAACGCGTACGCCAAGCCGGCGATGTTGAACTTCCTTATGGTGTACTTCATCGTCAGTAACGGACTCGGTGTTAAGGAGACCATCAGCACGGAACCCTTCTAAATTAAACTTAAAGATTGTGACATAGTATATCACACAATGGCGTCCGTCAGCGCATTCTGTGACATGCTCGGCCAGTTCCTCACGGAACTCGGCAAGTGTTGGCCCGAAGAGCAGGGAATCAAAAAGTTCGCGACACAGTTCGAACTCCTTCGCTCGACCGCGCCACGGACGGTGGTGGACTTGTTCATGAAGTCTATCACCCCGTACGTTGATCACATCAGCGCCAGGGACGAGTCCTTCCTCCTCGAACAGGACATCGATTTCCTCAAGGACTTGAACATCAAGAAGAACTGGGCGAAGACGTCCGACAAGACCAAGGGTGCGATCTGGCAATACCTCCAGACCCTCCACCTCCTCGGGATGACGATCAGCGCCGTCCCGCAAGAGACCTTGTCTGCGATTGAGAACATCGCCAAAGACTGCGCTGACAAGATGGAGCAGGACGGTGGTGGCCTCGACGAAGCCGCCCTTATGAAGTCCATGACCTCGATGCTTGGTGGCCTGCTCAATAATAAAATGTAGACTGATTGTAATCATGACCACTTGGTTTGAGGATCCGAAGCAGCTCATCAGAGCCGATCGCATCACTGAATTTTGGCCCAACTCGTCGCAGACTCCTGTCGAGCGCATCAACAGCGCCAGTAGGTTCATCCTCTACTGCTCGGCAGGTCTGTACCTCATTAGACGCGACCTTCGCATTTTCGTCCTCGCGGCCACGGTCCTCGGTGTCTTGTACTTGATGCACACCAGTGACATGGTCAAGCCGGCGTACGGTCGCCCGGCGCACGTGGAGGACGGGCACGACGACGTGCAGCTCCCGACCAAGGACAACCCGATGGGGAACGTCCTCATGACGGACTACACCGACCGCCCGAACCGACCCAGTGCGGCGTGGTATCCGAGCGTCAAGCCAATGGTGAACTCTTACATGGACAACACCTTCCGCTTCGGTCCGGCCCGGTCGCGCACCGCCCTTCCGGAGTATCGAAAGCGTCACGCGGCTCGACAGTTCGTCTCCGTCCCGGTCACTAGTATTCCAGGCGACACCGTCGGGTTCGCCGAGTGGTGTTACGGTAAGAAGAACGGGCCGTCGTGCCGCGGGGGTGATGCCGAGTTGTGCTCACCGAACATGCGTGGTGTGCAACTGGAAGCCTTCGGTGGCTTGAACGACGCCAGCGACAGGCGCTAGGAAAAATATCTTCAATTATTACAGACCACATAATGGCGTATCAATTACAACCGGGACTGTCTTTGTCTTTGGATGCCGACACTAAGCCCGAACACAAGGCGGATGATTTTGTCTTCGAGTACCCGAAACCGAGTTCGTTGAACTGCGGTGACTGCCGACCGAGCACGGAGGTGTGGGGCACTGCGCCTTACAAGGCCCAAGGCGGTGCACCCGCGCACTTGATCGACGTCTCCGACTCGCTCCGACCCCAAGCGACGACGTCTTTCAACAAGAAGGTCGTCCTCCCGTACGAGCGCAACCTCTACCCGCTCGTGGACACCACGTGCAAGCTCCCGCTCCGCGTGGCGAGCGACCCGACGAGCTCTCGATCGGAGCTCCAAAACAATCTCTTCTTCGAGCGTTACGGGGCCCCGAAGTAAAATTTATTTGTGACCCTAGTAGTAGTAATAATGGCAGACCCGTTGTCCATCATGGCTATCGCGGGCCTTGTCTTCGCAGGCAAGCGGCTCGCCAAGGAACCGGAGGTCGAGAAGGAAGAGCAAGTCTCCTACAGCCCACCGCTTCTCGATGAACCAGAGGACGAAGAGGCGTACGATGATTTCGATGAGAGGCTTCCCTTCATCGAAAGCAGGAAGCGCGAAGTCGAGAGCTTCGCGGTCATCGCACCTCAGCAGCGTTCATCAGGTACTGAGATTCTCAATATGAGGAACCGAGTGTACGACCAAGGCATCATGAACAATGTCAGTAGCGTAGAAAAGGTCCAAGTCGGCCCGGGTCTCGGCGTCGGCCCGGACGTCGTCGCCACGGGTGGCTTCCAGCAGCCGGACTTCCGTGTCTATCCCGTGAACACGGGCGAGTACAGACTCACCCAGCTCCCAGGTCGCATCAACGCGGGTGGAGACGTCTTGGGTGGTCGCCGCGTGAACGAACAACAGATCGGACACAACCGACCGGAGAAGACGGCCTTCTTGCCCGAACGCCTGCCCCTCGCCGGGGGACGGGCCCAAGGGTTCTCCGGACTTGCGCCGCGCGCAGAACACGAGCGATCCAAGAAGATCAACCCGCGCGCGCAGACCGGCCTGCGGAACGACGGTTTGGACAAGGCCCCGGCCAAGCGTTTCATCCCGGCCGCGACGCCCTACCAGAACCCGACGCGTTTCAAGACGGACGCCAACAGCCAGCGCATCAACGGTGCGGCTCCGGGCGTGAGCAACTTCCACGGCGCCTACGTGAACAGCGCCGCGGTCAGCGCGATGCAGGATCGATCCAACGAAAACCTCATGCGCCACGGTTTCAGGCCGGAGGACAGGCGCGAGAAGCAGGGTCGTTTCTCAGGTGCGGGTAGGATGAACGTGCGCGAGGGACCGCTCAAGGCGGGTGGTGCGCTCACGACGGTTCGGTTGGACCAGAGCCGCGTGGACGGACGCTTCAACGCGGCCGAACCGGGTGGACGCTTCCAGAACGTCAAGAACGCCGATTATCACAAGTTCAACGCGTTCAAGGGGATGGAGGACCCGAGGTCGAGGAACTTGGACATCGCCAAGAACCAACTCTCCCAAAACCCGTTCAATCACAACCTTTCCACGGTGGCCTAAACCACCCACACCCATCATGGGGAAAACTCCTCATTAGAATTTTCTATCGTGATTCTAATGGGAAGTGTGTACTACCTAGACATCGACAGTGGTGAGAGGGACACCTCGGAGTGGCCGTTGGCCAACTGTTACGTCGTCGACTTGAAGACCCCTATTTACGACGTCACCGGGTTGGAGATCGTGTCCGCGCGCGTGCCGACGTCCCAATCCGCCATCCACGACAACAACAGTCGCTTCAGCGTGGAAATCTTGGGCTCAGCCACCGACGCCGGTGTGCACACCGTGGACATCACCTCGAGGGAGATCAACAGCGGTTCGTCCCTGGCCACGAAAATACAGGACGCCCTGACAGCGGCCGGGATCGTCACCATAGACAGCGTGAGTTTTCTATCCACCCGGTCGAGCCTTGTGTTTCAAAACACCGCGACCTCGAACGATTTCACCCTCCTCTTCAAGTCTGGTGTCGACGGTTGGGACAGCAACGTGTCCGGTAGGACCTGCCCCAACCAAGTGCTCGGGTTCACCGCGTCCGACGTCACGTCACAGAACGGTCGATTGGACTTGGAGGGTAAGGTGGATTACGAGTGCGGACCGAAGACGTACGTCGTCAGGGTGAGCTCGGGCGCCGTCGACTTCACCCAAGACGTCTTCACGAACACACCCTTCTACACTGGCACGTTCATGTCCACGGGGGTGATCGATAACCAGTACATCACGCTGTCCGGGACGGACGACGCCGTCACGCACGATTTCAAACTCGGGTCACACAAAGAGATCTCCCAGCTCCGCGTGGAGTTCTTTTACAAGGAGAACAACAAGCTCATCCCGATCGATTTCAGGGGCAGGGATCACGCCTTGAAGCTGAAAATCACCGGGAACACGGACAAGCTCGCCGGGACGTCGCGAGAGGTCGAGCACGATTTGGACTTACCGCCACCAATAGACCTGCCCGAGAAGGAGGTGCACGTCTATGAATGGAAAAAGTATGTTCCGATTGCTTTTGTGTTACTGATGGGAATGCTCCTCATCTGGTCGATTAGCGGCTGATGGCGTAGATCGGGCGCTCCGGGCGCTTGACACGCTTGCTCAAAGAGGCGACGACCAAGTAGACGAGGACACTGAGGAGCGTCGTCATCAAAGCGGTGAGCGTGTACTGGATGCCCGTGTTGCGGGAACCCTTGATGACGCGAGAGATCACCCATCGGCTGACATCCATCCACGACATGGCAGCGGCGAAGGAGAAGCCGGCAACCAAAGAGTTGAGGGATTGGCCTTCGAGCTCCTGGGTCACGATGCGAATTTGTTCGGACGTGGACATGGTTGTTTTATATATACAAAGTGAGAAAAAAGTTTACTCTGGAACAAGTTCCTCAACCTGACAAATCTTTTTGTACTTTTGCGGTTTGAGGGATTTATTGGTGCTCCTGGAGAAGACGTGCTGGACGACGTCGTCGTCGTCATCCTCCTCATCGCTTGAGGACGACGAATCGCTCTCAACCACTTTGAAGGTTGTAGAGCATTCGATGACGTTCCACCCCTCCGGGTCTTCTTCATTCGACCACGAAGTGCTCATTACTGTCAATGGCAGATTTTAAGAGTTGCTCTGCTGGCGAATACGGTTCCCACTCATCCCACGTGTCCACCGATTCATTCACCTTAAGGAAAGCTTCGTCGTCGCCGTCGTATCGGGTGAAAGCACCTTCCTCCTCTTCGACGATCTCCACGTCGTCCTCATCGAAGTCCTCGTCGTCGTCCTCGTCGTCGTTCTCGTCGAAGTCCTCGCCCTGGAAGATTGAACCCACGTGGTTGCCCACGGTGTTCCTAGCGCAATACTTGAGAGCGTACTCAAAGTCTTGCGCAGTCATGTACGAACGACCGCACGCGTTGCTGTATTTGCTCGCCAGGATGAAACTGGTCTCTAAAACTGGGGTGATGATGTCAATGGCTGCCTGTTCCATCCTTCTTAAGAGTTGTCCGTGAAAATAGTTCTCGCGTGATTCCCCTCCACACGAAGGATGTTGTGACTCAACGCCAACACGCGAAGCTCTCTGTTGTAGTTTGACGTGTTCAGTTTCACGTCGAGGATCTGGTCTTTATAGCGATCCATATTTAAGGACCCACTTGGGTAGGCCCCGTTCTCGGGTTCGAGGGCGAATGCGTAACTGTAAAACCTCCTTATGATTTGTGACTTGGAGTGATGCAACGAACTCTGTGCCGACTTTAAGAACAACCACCGACCCGTCTTCTCGTTAAGGATCTTTTCCCCGTCGAACGTCAACTCCAGGTGTTCGAGGTGTTCGTACAACAACAGACGTCCGTCGGGTGAGAGTCGGCCGTATTGGGTGGACGGATCCACGGTGATGTTGTCGTAATCCAACGGACTGCAAAACTCTTGCTCCTGGTCGAGGTCGTCACGCTGGACGAAGAAATACAACTCCGACACCGGGTGACGAAGGTCCATGAAGAAGCGCTTGCTGAGCTCCCCTGAGCGAATGGTAAACTTTTGCTCTTGTGTTTGGGTGATCACGTAATCGAGTGTGAGCGATTGCAAACGGGTGACCTCCGCGGGTTCGAGGTAGACCATCTCCGCGGCGAGGACCAACTCCTTTATGGACGGCTTTATGGTCAGGTCGGGTCGGGTGGCGTCGATGGATTGGTAGTTGCACACCAACGGTCGGTAATCCCTCAGTTTCATCTCCACCTCGACCTCTTGCGTTCGCATCGCACACAGAGGCACGGCCAAGGACTCCGCTTGGGAGAACCAGAAGGGTAAGTCGACGTAGTACTCAAAATCCGTGTTCAGGGCGGCGTTCCCCAAGTGGTAGAGGATTCTCTTAGACCCGACCCTGTCGGCGGCACTTCTTATGGGGTACTTGCCCACCAGTTTCTCTAAGGCCCTCTGCTGACTTTGGGTCGTCCTGTGTTCGGCGTACACGCACCCGAGGTAGTCCGTGTTCAGGCGCTGGACCACCGTACCCCCTATGATGAAGTCCACGTACTCGAACAGACAGTGACCGATGCTCTCGATCCACCCGTTCAGACCCTCCAACCCGGGAAGGACCACGCGAACGCTGAGGTACCTGATCAAGTCACCGCTGTTGGCGGGGATGGTGAATCGCACGGTCTTTCCAAAGTCGGGCGTGTCGTTGTCGGCTTCAATCTCCAAGGTCTCCGAGGCGAAGTGCCCCGCAGCCTTGAAGCGCTCATTGAAGAAACTCAACTCTGGTTTCTGTGTGAAGAAACGGTCGCTCTTGGACTGTGCTTCGAGTTGAATCCTTCCAGCCATCTACTATGTACGCCCTAAAATTTTAAACCGGCGACACCGCCAAAGACGGTCAAGACGTTCATCGTCGTCACGTACACCCGTGTCTTGTTGTCGTAGTTTGCGTTCTGTGGTGTGATCTCCACTGTCAATAACTTGTGCCTGATTCTCGAAAAGTTCACTGCTCCGCTGTAGTGGTAGGACGTCGGATCGTTCGCCCAACTGTACATGGCGAACTCGGAGTTCAGGGTCACCGGTTCGTTCGAGAGGGTGTTGGGGTTCACCGTGCTCGTCTCCAGGACCCTCGGGCAATTCACCCGCTTTCTAAGGGCGTGGACGTAGGTGAGGTACTTCGTGCCGTAATCGAAGGCCACCGCGCCGTTGAGCTCCAACCGGAGGCGCTTGATGGTGTTGAAGTTGATCGGAATGTTCCACTCCACGTCCCTGTCGTTCTGGGAAACCACGTACATTTCCCTGACCGGGCCGTCGAAGTTCAACATCACGCTCTTTTTGTTCTCCCCCTGCTTCATCTTGAACTCGCTCATGTGCAAGGTCTGAATGACGTAATTCATCGGTCGAGTCATCATGTACGCCTTCTCTTGATCGGTGATGAATCCCATCTCGCAGTTCAGTGAAAGGTTTTGAATCCTCGCCGACAGGTCGAGGTTAGTGGGGTACCCGGCGTAGATCATCTGCTCCAGGGGTCTGATTTTCAACCGAACGCTCACTCGCTGTTTCGTGAGGGCAAAGTTGGGAATGCTCAGCGCCGGGTTCTTGTCGAAGAAGAATGGAAGGTCCAGGTAGTAGGTGTAGTACCCGTCGGAGTACCTCAGGAACTGCCCCATGCCGTTCAAGAAATACTGAGTCTGCTCCACGTCGTCGTTCGTGCTCGAGAGTTGTTGTTGCATGTAGATCCACTCCCCGCGTATGCGAGAGATGGTCTGCTGGCCGATGACCAAGTCGCAGTACTCGATCATGTGTGTGCACACGGACGGTGGGTAAAAGTTGTCGTTCACGGTGGATTGTCCACTGTACGGGTAGTCCGGGGTGGGATCCCACAAGGAGATTCGAAGGGTCATCTTGCGGATCATATCCCCTGAAGAGTTTGGTATCTGGACGGTGACTTCCTTCCCCCAATCGATCGTGCCGTCGAAGGTGTGTTCCTTCTGTTCCACTGAAAATTTCGTGTGACGCTTGAACCGGGTGAGGAAGTGACTGTAGACGGGTGACTTGGTGAGCCACTCATCAATCTTGCCGGTGGCGGCTAACGTGAGCCGTCCAGACATCTGTAATAAAACGCCGAAAATTTTACGAAAAAAAACACAATGCCTATTTCAGGTTGACATGAATCTCCAGCTCAGGAAGTTCCGCCCAGAGACCATGTCCAGCGACCGCGTGTGCATCTTCATCGGGAAACGCAACACAGGAAAGTCCACGCTCATTAAGGACATCATGTACTATCACCGACACATCGGTGCGGGTATCGTGTGTTCGGGGACTGAGGAAGGAAACCACTTTTACGAAAACTTCGTCGCTCCCATCTGCATCTACGGTGACTACGACAAGGAAGCCATCGAGCGGGTGATGGCTCGCCAGCGCAAGCTCATCCACAAAGGCCACGATTCACCAGCCTTCATGCTTTTAGATGATTGCATGTACGATAACAAATTCCTTAAAGACACCGTGATCAGGCAGTGCTTTATGAATGGTCGACACTGGAAGATTCTATTCATGCTGAGCCTGCAGTACTCCATGGATCTCCCCCCCGCCCTTCGCGCGAATGCGGACTACATTTTCGTCCTCCGGGAAAACATCACCCAAAACCGCGAGCGTCTCTACAAGAATTTTTTTGGAATTTTTCCAACATTTCAGTCATTCAATGCCGTGATGGATGCGTGCACGGAAAATTACGAATGTCTCGTGCTCGACAACACTGTGAAATCTAACCGGATACAAGATTGTGTGTTTTGGTATAAAGCCGCCCTTAGGAAAAACTTCAGGGTGGGCTCACCAGCCCTTTGGCGGATGAACAAGAAGCTGTACAATCCGAAATATTACGAGGCGAACGAAAAGGAGGACAAGGCTGCGGCGAAGAAACGAACGGGAGGAGTCACCGTGACGAAACGTTCGTGATGCGTCCTCAGACGATATAAAAAACCAGAGCTAGAACCAGAAGATGTCGACGGATATTAGTGCAGTCAATCTCGCGGACGACGGTTCGTCGTACGTCCCACTCTCCCAACCAGCGCCACCACCCCCACCACCTCAGCAACAAGACGAACGCGCCTCCACCACGGCGTTCGTCTCGCAGGAAAAAAATATTGCCATCCAGCAGAATACTACGAAGATGGACAGCACCCCGATCGCTGACGTGATGGACATGGGCGCCGGGATGGGCGCCGGTGGCGAATACGCCTCCATGGAACCGCCGATGATGGCCGACCAAGGTGGACGAATGCAGTCCCTTATGCACCAAGCCCCGCAACACGCGATGGGTCCGCAGATGATGCCCGCCCAACAGCAACAAGCAGCCCCGGCGTCGAAGAATCCGATGAATCTCACGGACGATCAAATGATCGCCCTTTTGGCCGGCGTGTGCGCGACCATCGCCGTGAGCAAGGGCGTGCAAGAGAAGATGGCGACATCTATTCCCAAGTTCCTCACAGAACAGGGCGGTCGCTCCACGGTCGGCGTCGTCTCCACCGGTCTCTTCGCCGCGGTGTGCTTCTATTTCCTTAAGAACTACGTCGTCAAGGCGTGAATGTAAAATGCACCCACCCCACGGACTCGCTTAAAGTTTTCCAATGAAAGCTTTCCATGGCTGACAGTACGTGTGATGTGTGTTGTGAACCCCACAACAAAACCTTTCGCGTCCCGGTGAAATGCGGGTTCTGCGATCTGCTCACGTGTCGCAAATGTGCGCAGACGTACTTGCTCTCGATCATGGCCGATTCCCAGTGCATGGGGTGCCACCACGCGTGGGATCGAGAGTTTGTCGACTCGTGGTGCAGCAAAGCGTTCCGATCGACCGAGTACAGGAAGCACCGGGAGACCGTTCTGTTCGAGCGCGAGAAGGCTCGTCTCGGAGAGACCCAACTCGACATCGAGAACATGAACAGGATTAACAAACTCCTCGAGGGTCTGTACGAAAAGCAAGATCTACTGTTCGAACTCTACGCCCAGTACAACATACTCCACGTTCCACACTTTAGACGGGTGCAGCTCATAGAGACCGAGTTCGCCAACACCCCACTCGGGGAAGTCTTCAGGGACGTCGGGGAAACCTTGGACGAGATCAGACGCCTTCGGAGAGACGGACCAGACCTCACCAAGACCGACCAGTTCACCCACCCGTGCCCAGCGAGCGAGTGCAAGGGCCAACTGAACGACGACTGGTTCTGCACCCTGTGTTCGACGCAGTACTGCGACAAGTGCATGGGCTTGGCGAGCGATGACCACGAGTGCGACCCAGAGAACGTGAAGACGATGGCCCTCCTGAACAAGGAGACTCGACCGTGTCCGGGGTGTGGGTGGCGCGTGCAGCGCACGGAGGGGTGCTCGCAGATGTGGTGCACCAACCCGTCGTGTCACACCGCGTGGGACTGGCGCACGGGGGCGGTGGATAGGACTGGTCGCATCCACAACCCACACTTCATCGCCTTCAAGAACGCGGGCGGGCAGACGCGATCGAGGGAACACGGGGACATACCATGTGGTGGGATCCCCACGTACAGGGAACTTCGTTCCATACCCGCGGACATACGACTGTTGGCGTTCCGCCTGCAGCTGTCTGACTTCGAGTACCAGCTGCAGTGGAGGTACGACATGACCACCGACTATAATCGAGAACTCGTGGATAACAGACGGCTGAGGATGTCCTACCTCCTTAACCACTTGGACGAGGACAAGTTCAAGCGCGAGCTTCAAAGGAGGGACAAGTACGTGAACAAGTGTCGTGACATATCATTCATCATTCGAATGTGCACGGACACCGGCGGGGACATGCTGCGACAGTACATCGTCGAAGCCGAGAATAGGAAAGAGATTGTAGAGAACATCGTGAAGTTGATCGATTACACGAATGGGGAGATACAGAAGATATGGACACGGTACAACTGCGTGACCCCTAGGATGCTAGAGCAATTGTAAAAAAATTCTGTGTCCAAAATAGACGATGCTCAACTACCTCCTCCTCGCCCAGATCATTTTCATCTTTTTGCTCATCCCGAGGTACGTCGAACCTGTCGTCATCGAGGACTTGGTCACGGACCGCGAGTGCGATCACATCCTCGCGCAGGCGGATAAAAAGTTCAAGCCGTCCACGGTGGCCCAAAACAAGATCCTCGACCACAAGACCCGACAAAGTCAAACCGCGTGGTTGGACCCTCGGACGGACGACGTGATCAAGCGCGTCATGTCGAAGTGTCTCAAGTACGTGGATCGACCGATCCAAAACGTGGAGATGTTGAGCGTGCTCAAGTACACACCCGGTGGGTTTTACAAACCACACCAAGACGCGTTCGAAGGGGACAACAACCACCGGATGTACACTTTCATCATCGGATTGAACGATGAGAGTGAATATGAAGGTGGTTCCACCCACTTCCCCCGTCTCGATAAGAAATACCGACTCAAGAAAGGCGACGTCCTCTTTTTTCACAACCTCGACAACTACGAATTGGTGTGTGGGAAATCCTTACACTGTGGGGAACCCGTCACCAAGGGCACAAAGTACATCGCCAACGTGTGGGTCAGGAAGTATCCGTACTGATCCTGTCCCTCGCCGCGCGAAAGATGTCCTCGTTCGCCTCCACGCCGTGGAACAGGCGACCAGTCCTCGCGCACGCCACACCACACGTGCCCGAACCCATGCAACTGTCCAACACCGTGTCCCCCTCGTTGCTGAAGGTCTTCACCAGATACTCCACCAACGCCAACGGTTTTTGTGTCGCGTGCACGGTCTTGGCCTCGTTCGGGAACTCCAAGATGCTTCGAGGGTAGTTCGTGGTCGTCTGTATATATTTGTCTTGGGGTTTCCTCCGCTGGCGGTGTTCCGAGGCACCCGTCTTCCCGTGACACACACGGTGACAAGACACTGTCCCTTGGGGGTTGTACGTCATCGGGTTTTTGGCGTTCGCGGCGGTCCCACCCCGGGTGAAGACGAGGATGTCCTCGTGTTCGCACAGGAACCGGTACGGGGCTTGGGCGAAATTGCCTGGTTTCGATTTCTTCCAAACCAAAGCGTACTTGAACATATCCATCTTCGATTGCACCAATCGGGAGGTGAAGGGTTGTTGGGCGAAAAGGACCACCGTGCCGTACGGCTTGAGCACGCGCTCGTAGTGTTCCCACAATACGTCGAGATCGATCGGGGTGTCCCACTTACATTCGGTGAGACCGTAAGGGAGGTCCGTGCATATGAGGTCGACTGAGTGGTCGGGGACGTGAGCCAACTCCACAAGGCAATCACCGTGGATGAGCATCTGTCATGGCGTTACAAGTTTTTACACTAAAACAATCGCACACTCCGTGGGGGTCATCGATGGAATCGCGTAGTTGTACATGTAGTACGACGGTCCTTCGGAGGTATGGATGAACTTGAGACGTCGAAGGGTGTCCTCACCGACTCGAACGTTCAAGGTCAGGAACACCTCAAACTTGAGGTTGTTGGCCAAGATGATGGCGTCGTCCCACGCGTTGATGATTTGGTACGCGTACGCTGTGCGCACGGACGCGTTTGTGTGGATGTTCCTGTTGAGGACTTCGTAAAAGGAGACCAACTTGTCCTCGTCGTCGTCGATGAAAGTGTGCATCTCCAACATCCGCCGGACGTACGATTCCGTCGCGACGGGCGCGACCTCGTGACCGGCAAAGTACCGGTTGAGGATGTCCATCATCCGTGGGATATCGTCCTCGGTCGCCCTTCGAAGCATGGATCGACCGGACACTTTGAACACGTTTGAATTTTTACGATCACTCTTGTAGTACCCGACCCTCTCCAACGCTTTCACGTCTAGCGGGCGCTGCCAAGACGTGGTCTTCGCGAACGGTTTGACGTTTCTGAGATTTCCCTCGGACGTCGCGACGGCTTGGAAGATGCCGTGGGTGTACGCCTTTCTGGCCAACTCACGGATGAGAAGGGGCGACAGGCCGAGGTGTCTGTGTTTGCTGTGCACACACAAGAGGTCGGACTCCAAACACTTGAATTCCTCTTCCCCACACCTCTGACGAAACGGCCACCCGGAGATGAATCCGACAAGCTTGCCGGTCTCGTCCTTTATGCCAGTGTTCCATTCGGGGTTTTTGTGTAGGGCCCACTTGAGCGTGGACACCGGGTAGTCCAAACGCCACTCGTCCCCGACGTAGCTGTGGTGGAGGAGATTTCTGATTTGGTGGACATCAAACGTCGTGGTCCACTCATACCCAGGTGGCAGAGGGATGGGAGTGTGCACAACCTCGAAGTCTTTCTTTAAAACGCCTCGGGAATCACCGTCTCCTCTATGGACGGGTTGGGTCGACCAGAACGACGACATTGGTATTCTATGAACCTAGGGTGCATTTCTTTTAAGCTTAAAGATTTCCCATGAATGTCTAATATAATGGCGTCCCCAGTTGAGCTCGAACCCGACTATGTCACCGTTCCCGGTCAAAACTTCTGTGTCATCTCCTTCGTCGGTCCAGACATGCCGCAGAGGTGTGACCAGGTAGGCTTCAAGATCAGGGGCTGCTTCGCCACCAAGGACGAGGCGGCTAGCCACGCGAAGAGGCTTCAGAAGGATGACGCGACCTTCGACATCTGGGTCATGGACATGTACCGCTGGTGCCTGCCGCCGAGCAAGGAAGTCATGGAGAACGTCGACACCCACTACGCGGACGACCGCCTTGAGGAGTTGATCTCATCTTATAAAGAGAATCAAGCTCAAGCCGCTCGCATGTTCGAAGAGCGCAAGAGGGACATGTCTAAGAAGGCCGACGGTAACTACCTCAAGGCGTCGGACGAGAACAGCGTGTACTACACCAAGGAGGATGAGGCCCCGATCCGACACCCGTCGGAGGTGATTGAGGAACTCAAGAAGACCCGAGGCGAGGACACGCCGATGGAGGACCTCATCAAAGAAGCTGACGAGATCATCAAAGCTGAGATCGAGGAGCGCCGCATCGCGCGTGAGAAGAAGGAGGCCGAGGCCGAGGCCAAGGCCGAACCCGAAGCCAAGGCTGAAGAATAATTTATCTTAATCTTGTAATAATGAGCGTCGCGAGTGTCGTTCTAAACATCGTCACCATAGTGATCGTTTTCGTCGCGTTGTTTTATCACGGTGAGAAACTCGAGTTGCCAACCAGGAAGGCGTCTGACTCCGCGACGGATGTCTTGGAGGCGAACAGGACCGACCCACTCGTGGTGGGGAGGGCCTATTTCGACGAGAGTAAGGTTGGTAACATCGGTAAGTTCACGGCGTATGATCCGGTTCCGGAGACACATTGGATGTATGGATATGAGATTACGAATACCTAAGCAGTATGGGCTGTGTTTTACCAGCCGTGCCTATGAAGAATCCCAATATGAACGCGACCGCGACGACGATGTACGTGGTCTTGTTCAGTTGGGTTAGATCGAAGCCACCTCCCGTGATGGGCGGATTGGGTGGTGGAGCGTAAACCATTTGAGGTGGTGGCTGCATGTAAAACTCCTCATTCGGGACCTGGTACTGGTGCTGCTGCTGCTCCTCCGGGGACGAGACGGGGTGGGTGTTTTGGTGGTGAAAATCTATGGGTTCGCCGATGTCGGTTTCCATCCTAATTACAATATTAGAGTTTGCTTTAAGCATCTTCTTCCTCTTCGTCGTAATCGTCCTCGTCATCGTCCTCTTCATCTTCACTCTCTTCGTAGTCCTCGTCTTCATCGCTGGCCATTTCCTCGTCGTCGATGAAGTCCTTCAAGTTCCCATCCTCGTCGGCATCTATCGCATCGTCATCACCCTCATCCTCGTCATCTGACGTGTACTCCTCCTCCGTCTCGATGTCGCTGTCGAAATCATCCGAGTGTTCCCCGTCAGAAAAGTCGTCGATGACTTCCTCGTCCGGCACGTAGATGGCTTCGGGTTTCTTGATGGTTCGGCCGCTTCGAGTTCTCGTGATCGCCATGGTTGGTTCCTTGCACTATCAATGGACTAATCGTTTAAGTACCTTGGGAAGAATCGTATATTTTGCCTTATAGCCTCTCGAAGGATGGTTTCCTCCATGTGTTTGCCTATTTTTTTGGAGATGGCGTCGATGTCATCACTTATGCCGTAGTGGTTATAACAAGGGAGGGTTTGGAGGTTGTCTAGGGCGGTATAAAGGTGCCACGCCGCGGAGTCCACGTTCCCGGTGTTCAAGTGGCTCGTGCACGAGTCCAAGTTCTCGAGGAACTTCCTGTATTCCTCTGGGTTGGCTCCGGAGAATGCGTGCGCTTCCTTCACGTGATCGGCGAGGATGGTGTCTCCGGTGATGGTGGGTTCGCTCGACGTGGCCACGATGTACAACACACAAGCCGCGGCCGCGACGAACACGGTCGTCATCTACGTTTGGTGTTTATTTTTTTTTCAACCGCCGGTACAAGAGAGGTGGGATCCTGTACTGGTCCCCTCCGCCAGTCTTCGGGCCGCACACTTCACCGTTGATGACGAACTGCCCGACGTTCGTGGTCACCACGTGTTTCGTCTTTCCCTTGTTGCTCGTGATTTTCATGACACACGTCTTCTCGTGATCCTTGAAGCGTTTCCTTATAAAATCCTGGATGTCCGTCTTTAGGGACTCATCCACCGCGGGTGCATCGGACGATCCAACACCCAAGGTTGGCGGTTTGGGTGACGCCGGTCGCTCTTCGTTCTCGTACAACAACTTCACCAAACTTTCCGGCATCCTGTGATGCTCCCCGGAGAAATCCTTACAGAACCCATCCTTCCTCCCAGCCAAGGTCTCGCACGTGCAGTGACACCGCTGGTAGACCACGTCCCCTATGCACATAAAGTACACGTGATTGCTCCCGTGTCCGCGACCGAGGTTCTCGCAGTATTTTGAATTTGTGGTGGCGATGATAGTCTTCTTCAGACGGAACACCTTAAGGATGTTGGCGTTCCCTTGCCCAGGGAGGTGGGCCTGCACGAATCTCTCCAACCCCTGCACAGCCTCGCTGCTCTCCACCTCGTCCTTGACGACCAGTCCACCGAACGCGTTTTCCCTATCCAAGGGTGTCGGACTCTCCACCTTTGTGAAATCTTCACGTGACGTCCGAACGGTGGCCATCCAAAGGACGTCCACGCTCGGTGTCGGGTCCACCTTATTGACCAAGTGGAACACCGGACCCATCTTGTATATGAAGAGGGGGAGGTAGGGCATCTGGTTCACCCGACCGTTGATACACCCCCCGCACCCGGCGCCACCGCACGCCAAGTGCTTCTCCCGCTTGGACGACCACGGCATGCGAAAGCCCGAACCCTTGGTGCGACCGAGGGACCCGTACACGGCGACGTCGACGACGTTGTTCCAATCGACCACCCCACCGTACTCCGTGTAGAGGGCGACGAGGGCGTGCTCCCTGAGAGCCAAGGCGCTCTCCTGGTTGACTACGAAGTCGGGAAAGTTGAGGTGGATGCCCGTCTTGATGAGTCCACCCCCGACCTCCTTGGGTGGGGCCACGCACACGAGGCAGTCCTTGGCCCCGTACCGAGCCAGCTTCTTGACGATCGTCCCGGAGAAGGCCTGAATCTCCTCCACCGTCAAGGCCTTCTCAGCCTTGTAGTCGAGATCCATGAAAAAGTTATAGGTTGGGGTGGTCTTTTGTTCGACGACGAAGACCTCTTCTCCGGCGAGCACGGACTCGCACATCTTTTCGTACATCTCGTGCACTGCTTTTTCGGACGGGACACTCAGGACGCCACCGTCCATGAGTACGTGCGAAAGAGCGCGCGCGTGCATAAAGCCATTCTGTTGACACCACTGACGAAACATCACCACTCCTGGTCTTCAAATCGCATTTCCCCTCTAAACCAGCGCGTGGTACTGACGTCTGGGTAATCGACCGGGGTGCTGTATTCCTTCTTTAAGACGAGGAGTTCATAAACGGTCTTGTCTTTAAGGTCCTCCGCCTGCTTGTCCGCCTCTTCTTCTGTGAGTTGTCGATTGCGTATGAGAAGATCTTTGATTTGCATTAAAATGTACGCTTTCGATTTCATCTATTCATGCTGAATTTTTTTCTAACGGTCGAACTCACACACGCCTCGAATTCGGGGTTGTCTATCACGTGATTGGTGATCAAGTCCCACCTCTTCGTTCTGGCCGTGTACTCACCCAAGGTGTCCCACGACATGAAATCGTTCTCGTCCCATGTGCGTTTGACACCCGGCTCTTTATTGATTTTTTTAAGATTCATCTTGTTTTTCTCGTCCACGAAGCGCCTGATCTGTCGCTCCTGTTCATCCCTCGAGTAATTCACGAAGAATACGAAAACGTGGTACACCAACTCCGTCGTCGGTCCGTCTGGCACGCTGAACACATAGTCCGTGTATTCCCCGCTCGTCAGGGACACCACACCCCGCGTCTCCTCCTCCAACTCCCTAAGGGCCGTCCTTATGGGAGTGAAAACTTCTCTCCTCCTGCACCCGCCGGTGACGAAGATCCAATCCTTGAATCGTCGATCCCTGACGGTCAAAAACCTCGGTTGTTCGTCAGCGAGCGACACGACAATGCTTATCGCTTTGTATTTTTTCATTGTGCATTTCACAATTCCTGATATCTGCGGACTTTTAATTTTCAGTTGAGTTCCGCGCCACCGGCACTGGTTCTTCTTCGTCTGCTTCGTCCGACGGTTCATCTTGCTTCGGGGGCGGTGCTCTTGGTGGCGGCCTCGGCATCATCATCATCCTCTTCGGTGGTTCGGAGACCACCTGCATGAGCTTGGTGCTGACCCCCTTGAGGGACTCCACGTCCTCCTTCGCCTTGGTCAACTCCCTGAAGAGGTAGATGCACATCGCGAGGGCGGCGATCACCGCCACGGTAGTCATGACATCGCGGTTCATCGCAATCATTGTACTTAGAGTACACTTCTTCTTTTTAAGCTGCTATAATCGCGCCCATCTTTGCCCTGGTGTTTTGGGGGCAATCGAACGCCGACCGACCGAATTGCACCGCGTCGTAGTGATTGTGTTCACACGAGCGGGATCGCTCATTCGATCGAGCCTTGGCGTCGACCGGTCGTTCGATGTATTTCTCAATCTTGCCCGACTTGGGATCGTACATGATGACAAAGATGATCGCGGCGAAGGCCACGAGGGTCCAAAAGTTCATGGGTTGTAATATATTGAGATTTTAGTTTAGTTAGCATACAACAATGCACCCAACCCCTTTGAGTAACGGAGGATATTGTAGTTGACAGCGTAAATTTTTTGCGCCGAATTCGCAGTCTCGGACACCAAACGAGCGGAGTCCAGGCGGCTGAAGTTCAGGCTTCCCGTGCTTTGGGTCTTGCTGGATTCGAGGCAGAACGGGTACACGAAGAGCTTGCCCTCGTCGGTGGCGTCGATGCGATCGGCAAACGGGATGTGGTAATAGAGGGGGATTTGCGTGTAGTTCGGTCGGGCGAACTTGAAGTCGCTGACGTCCGTACCATTTATTTGTAATTTGACCTTGTTCGTTTCGCCGAGGATCGAGACCGCGGAAGTGGACGTCGCGGCGAGGAACTTTACGGGATGGTTGAAGTTCAATTCTTGCATTTTACCGTTGGACGGGATCGCCTCTTGGACTTGGTACACCATCACATCTTGGGTCTCCCCGGACGCGAAATAGTTGCGTTCGGCTTCATCAAGGAAGATGAAGTTGGCGTAGGCTTCCCACTTCGACGCCGCCGCGGCCGCGTCGTCGGCCCATCGAATGCGAATCTCGACGTCGTGGTATTGCAAGCCGACCAAGTTGAGGGCGGTTTGCCAAGATTCGTTGAAGAAGAAGCGGAGCGGGTAGAAGGAAGAGTTCGTCGTACCGCCGTAGATGTTGCCCAACCGACTCTTGGACATGTTCGGCGCCAACAAACGCGGGGCGATGTGTTGGACGAACTCAGACGTTTGTTTGTCGACGACGGTGCCACCGATCAACAATTCGACGTAATCGATGCACGTGGACCAGTCCGAGATGGACACGTTCGCCTTCGGGCCGCTCGTGTCAATCGGCATCAGGTACATGTAAGAGCACAAATCCCCCTTGCGCTCCAACCGGATGGTGCTGACCCCACCCCGGGTCACATTGCCTTGGATGGTTTGTCTCTCGACCGTTTGTGCGAAATTCGTGTGTCTGCGGAAAGAACTTCGAAAAAAAGAAATTTCGGGATTGCCCACGATGTGGGTGTCTTGTTGGCCGAGGGCCAAAAGCTGGGCGACTCCACCGCTCATGTCTGTTATATGTTACACTTACAAAATATTTCTAAGCCACTAAAACACAAGGAAGGAGGGCGGCCGTGCGAACCGCGTTGAGACGGGTGACCTGCTCACCGGTCTGCGTCAGGTAGCGGATGGGGTACAGCGGATCCTGGGCCTCCGGGTCTGGGTCGTCCACCCACTGGATGTGTCCATCGACCATGACCGATTGCATCTTTTGCTCGGTGGTGCTCACATACCCCTCCCTGGGTACCTGCGAACGATGAACGATCTTCCACTTATCCACCTGGCGGGTGAATTCCGAGAAACCCTCCGTCGGTTCGAAACGTTCCTCCACGTCGTACACGTAGTAACCTTTCCTATACGGTTCCTGTTCCTCCAGTGTCAACGACGCCCACTCTTCCTGAGTTAGGAAGATGGCGTTCTCGTTGACGTACGTCCCGTCCTCTTGCTCGACGTAATTGTGCTTCTCGGACGCTGGTAGGAACTCGTACGCACTGGCGTCGATGACCAACCGATTTTGCTTGGTGTAGAGAACCTCTTCCCACTGTGGCATGACGCCCGTGAACGCGTGCGGCGTCACCTCCCGCCGTGTGCGTCTCTCGTAATAAGTCTCCGTGATGGTCTCTACCTCGTCCGACGGCGTGTTGGCCGTCACCGGTAGGTAGGTGGTCTTCGTCCAAATCGTGTACGGTTGGAGCGTCTTAGAGACGATCTTGCGGTGCTTGGTGGGTTGGGTGAAGTCGCAGTCCAGCAACACCCTCGCCGCGGTGTACGAGTGCACCACGTCGTCCTCACCCTGGCGCATGGCGTACCCGGGGACGTTCGAAGACGCCACCAAATCACCCGCGTGCAAGTGTCCACCCTCGTCCGTGACCCACACGTAGGTCTCGCCCGTGGAGTCCACGACCACCTCCCGGTCGACGGTGTACACCTCCTTATCGCTGACGACACCGATGACCGCCCCGTCGTGAGCGACGTTTGAGAGGGCGACGTCCCGCCCACCGTCGATCGAACGAACCAACAAGTTGGTGCAATCGACCTGATCGGTCACCAAACGCTTCACCACGTGCTGCTCGCGGATCGCGCGGATGAGGTAGGCCAAGAGGGGCTCGTAACGCATGGACGCCAGGGACGTGCCCCATGACTCGTACGGTGGATCCACGGACGGGTCGTCCGTTTTAGGAGGTCTGGTGGGGGACGGGTCGGCCCCACGCGGGACCTCGATGAGGTATCTGAGTTCAGGGGCGTCGTACCAGAGTTCCTGGACGACCAAACCGGCCTCGTCCATGGAAATGTCGCCCTGCTCCTTTGTGTACCGCTGCGGGTTGAGTTTGAGGAGCGTGCGAACGGCATTTGTCACCTGACGCTCATCAAACTTCACGCGGTCGTCGGAGATGTTTCGCAAATCACCTCTACCGATGAAGTCCATCTATATCAATTCGTGAAGATTTTAATAATTACGGCGGGGACACGGAAAGTGGGAGCACGGAAAGTAGGGTGAACGAGGCGCCGCCCCAATCATTGTGAAGATTGACATAATGACCGGCCGACTGAGCAGCTATTGATATCCGGAAATACACTCTCCACCCAGCACGCAGTATATGTGTCCGGCTGTAAGAGTGATTTTTGTACGTAGTGGACGGGCCGTTGCTTTGCATCGAACCAAGGAAGGATGCCACTTCGTCGCCTGCCGCGTTGTTGCATTTGAAATGGATGTAGTTATATCCGCTATAAGCATAACTCATACATTGCATGTTTACGCTATAAACACCATCCACAGGAACAATATACTCGTTATTAGTCGCGTCCCAGAGAGAGGAGTTGCCTCCGGTAAAGCTATCCACGTTGAACGATATCTTAGCCGCAGTAGCGGTAGTGTTCTCCGCATTGGTACTTGGTCTGACAAGTCCGATGTGATACGTCTCGTACATCAACTGTTGGATGTAGCCCAAACCGAAGACTTCTAGTTTACCGACGTTCGCGATGTTGTACTTGCTTCGCCCGATCGTCAAACCATCTTCTGGGACAGTCACGCGTCGCGTCATCCGACCCTTGTCGTAAAGCTCCTTTACCTCGTGATCTAAGAGTGCTGCGTTGTATACCGTGATGCGCGAATACAAGCCGGGTGCCGGCTCGGTCGAGTTGACGTTACCAATGAACATCGTGTCGGACGTCGGCAGGTTGAGCGTGCCACCTAACTCGACAGTTGATGAGGGTGTCAGACGTTCGCCGTTCACGTACAAGATCATTCCACCCGGATAGGTTCCACCGGCCCACACACCGACGATGTGGTACCATCGACCCTTTTCGGGTTTGGGGCTTAAATAGTTGTTTCTCGCAGCGGCACCACCCGTGGAGATTGACCAATACGGGTTGCTACCGTCTTCTTGCACTCCGATCCAACACATTTCACCGTTCGTACTGGTGGTTCCGTGAATGATCGGGATGCGAGTCGTCGACCCGGTTCCTAACTCTTGCATCAACCACCAGAAACTGATGGTGTGTACCCAATTACCACCCCCGTGATTGAGGTTTTTAACTTTCAGTCTCTGTTCGGACCCGGACGTGTACACCGACATCCGTAAGGCTCTCTCGTCGCTTTGGTACACGGGGTTGCCTTCGGTAAACGTGACTCTGTTGTGACCACTCGTATCGACGATATTTGATGTGTTCGGACCTAAAAGACTTGTGTCCAACTCTAACCACTTGTTTGCTCGAACATGGTGACCACCAGATTTCGTGTCGTGGTGATTCACCGTACCTAATTGGGAAATCGTTGTCACCGCGCGCGTGGTTCCGTCATTGACGGTGGTAGGCGCTTCATAGCCATAGTAAATGATATCGGTGACGTTCACGAGATCTGCACCCATGGTGTTTGTCACGACCACTCGAATGGAATCGTAGTATTCAATTGGTTCGTCATCCTCGAGTTTGAGAATCACCTTGTAGTTAGAGTCATACTGGATGCCCGTCTTGTGTGTGATCACGTGCCATGTCGACGTCCCGCGTTTCTGACCACACAGGTACAGTGCGGATGGTCTCCTTGTCGGATTTGAAGAGCGATACCACATCTCCATCACGCGAATGTCCGCGGCGTGTGGGAGGTCTAATTGTAACCAGTCTCCATGCACTTCACCCACACCATGGATGTCAGTGACGCCGTACAAGCCGACCGCGTTGTACGGTGAAGTTGTGCTGTAATTTCCGCTCCAACCGTGCCAACCGGTAGTCGTTCCTCGGTCAAATGTTGCGAAACTGCCCCATGTGCTGCCGTAATACTCACCATCGACAGATACCCTCGCGAACGTCGTCGTGTAGACCCCGTCAAACATGGGCGTTTGCGCAGATTTCATCGGCTCCGGTGGGTATCGTCGCATCTTCCCGCGCCCCGCGACCGCGAACGTGGCGTCGACGTCCGACACACCCACACCGACGTTTCCACGGGTGACGGATAAGGAGTTGGTGTACCTCAGATATCTCGATCGTTTTTCTTCGTACAGACGTCGCACCTCCACTTCCGAGAGTTCCTTCGAGTACAAACGGAAGTCACCCACTTTGCCTTCCACCAAATTTTCGGTGCCGGCATAATTGTACAGCTGCGCGCCGACGCGGAAATAATCGTTCGCCGCCAAATCCAAACCAGCCCCGACGCCTCCGAGTGAAAAGACGGTGAGTTTTTTACCATTGATGTACATGTTCGTGTTTTCGGTCGTGTTGTTGCCACCCGCGTACGTGAAAGCGAAATGGTTCCACGTGTTTCCAAACACCTCGTGGTCGATATAAGCGTTCACACCCGCCCCGCCATAGAAATACAGGTTCAGATTACTGTCCGATCTCAGGTAAACGACGGCCCCTGTGTTTGTGGCGAGCTGCCCAAGTGTGAATAAGCACGTGTATGCGGCAATGTTCGACACGTTCACCCACATCGACGCACTGAATATGTAATCGGAGGTGTCGCTGTTGTTGAGGTTGCCTTGGATGTATTGACCTGCGGATTGTCCGCTCGGATTGACGACCAGGGACTGACTCACCGGGTCGTACGAAGGACTTCCGATGATGTCCGCGCGGATGCCGTTTCCACTGATGTCCCAAACGTTGGCCGTGTCGTTCAAACTGAAACTCTTTTGGTCTGCAAAGTCGAGGTACACCTCCAAGTGACTGTCGATGGTTTCGTTGTCATAGGACGTGAGGGTCACGTCGCAACTGTCGTCACCCACCTCCGCGCCCCAGTACTCGATCTCACCTATGTCGACCGAAGTTGCGCCCGAATCCGCGGCCAACGCCTCGACAACCATCACGTGGTACCTGTACGCTGTCTTCGATCCAATGTAAATCCTGTTCTGGACGTCGTTGGTGTACGCCGAGATGTATTCGCGTCCGGACCACCGAGTGATGACGTGCCAATCACTCCCGTCGTGGCTTCCGAGGATTGTGGCATCCTTTGGTAACCGTATAGTAAAGTCAGCTTCTCCTCGAGTCTTCAGGTACATGTATTCCAACCGGAACGCCTTTGGACTCTTGAGTGAAATCCACTCACCATTGTACTTGTGACCGGTGACGTCCGTGACACCATTCGTGCTACTTCCGGAATTACCACTTCCGAATACACCCTCGGTGTAATATTCTGCGGAGATCCAGTCGTAATTGGTGCCCGTCTGTCGGTTAAACGCCTTGTACGCTTCCCAGTTACCGGAAAATATCGATGATCTCGAAACGACGTAACCCCTGTCGGAGTTGCCTGTCAGGGCAAATTGTGGGTATCTGCGCAAGACTTGTTCGTGTTTCTTGTACTCGGTGAGAACCTTGTTGGTTTCCGAAGAGAGAATTCTGGATTCCTTGGACACGACCAGGTCCCTATCGACGCGCAGGGACGACGCTCGCAAGCGAGGTTCGTAAAATTTTAATTCGTTGATAGAACAAAATGTGCTGCTTCCGCCGACCGCCGTGACCAGCAAGCGGTGGTAATGGTATTTCTTCTGGCTATTCACCTGCACAGTTGTGGGTTGGTAGATTGTGTACTTGAGGTCAGTGAATGACACGAGACGATCCCACGTGACGCCATCAACGCTTCCGTAGAGGTAACCATCCTTTGGTGACTCGTAGTTCCCGACGCCCGCGCCCACTCGTTCGCGCTGGTACATCTCGAAGTGTGACACGGCGAAGGGTTTTTCTGAGAATAACTCGAGCCAGTGACAGCTGATACCTTGGAAAGTCATCGCGTTAGAGGTGATGATGGATCCGTCGTTGATGTTGAATGTCCCATCCTCCGTCGCCCAAGACGGACTGTATACGTCTCTGTACTCTGATTTGTCTTCAAAGACGTGCCAGCCGCTGAACCCGTCATCTGTAGTCCAGGTGTTGGACGACGCCACTCTGTACCCACCGTAGACATTCGACTGTAGGGACACCTCCGGTTGTTTGACAAACTCAGTGCCTACCAGTCCAGTCTTCGAGCTCAGAGTTCCAGTCACGTGTATGGAGTCTACGACGTTCACGTCCTTCGCCGCGTGGATGACCCAATACGTAAAATCAACGTATCCGGCAGAAACACCGGTCCCAATCTTCGTGATGACCATCCGGAAGTGGTCGTAGGCCGTCGTTGCGTTTACGGCAATCTCTCTCCAGTACGGGGACGAGCTGTACGACAACCCACTAAACTTCACGAGTCGGTGCCAATTTTCACCGTCGAGCGAACCAAGGATGACGCCGTCCACGGGCGCTCGACTCGTTACGTTCGTTGTTGGGTAAATGTTGGAGTGTGACATGACTAACGGAGTCGGGGTTTTGATCTGGACCCACTGACCATAGTGCCTGGTACCGCCAACGTCGATCGTCAAGCCGTTGTACGATCCATCGTAGGCTGTCGGAAGACCGGTGTCCCCACTGTAGTACGAGGTACTGCTCGCCCATCGCGTGGTGGTGTTGGAGTCAAAGAGTTTCCACGGGTGCAATGTGTCTGTATCGAACGCGGAACTGGCCGTCACCACGTACTCACCGAACCCTTCGATGTTGGTGACGTTCCCGGACAGGGGTTCGACGGGGTGTTCAATGAAACCAGACTCCATCCCACTCGCCGCAGTCATGTTCACCTTACCCGCGTCGACGCTGAAGGTCTCCGTGAACAACCGAAGTTCGTTGACGAAGGCGTACCCACCGGCGTCGCCGTTATTCTTCTCCACGACGAACCCGTAGTGCTTGTACCCTTCGGTGGCGTTGACGACGACCGTCTTCGGGGACGTGTCCGCACCAGGGGTGAACCCGGTGAAACTCGCGAGCGTGGTCCACGTGGTCCCGTCGTTCGATCCGAGCATGGTGGCGTCTTTGACCGCGCGGTCGGGCTGATTGGCGTCGTGTTTGTAAAGAAAGTGCCGCAGGATGGTTTTGTAAGGGAACGTCAACTTCAACCACTCCCCGTCGACGCCACCGAGAGAGTCCGAACCGTCGTAAAGACCATCCGTACCGAACGACGAGGCCGCACACGTCCACCCGGTGGATTCATCCTTGTCGAAGGCTTTGTACGGAAAGGATGTCTCGAACGTGCTCGACGCCTGCACGGAGTACACGCCGTGGCCGACGACCGTTGAGACATTCGCCGTCAGGCCCGACGCGGGTTGTTCGGAGATGATGGCCAACTTGTTGCTGATCACACCCCCGGAGTCGGTGAGCTCACCGCTCGCCTGGTCGTACGTCACGAGATTACTCCCGACATCCGCGACGCGAAGGTTACTCACAAAGGTGGCCGTGCCACCGCCGACGATGTTTATGTTCGACGTAAACTTTGTAGTGTCATCGAGGAAGACGTTGCCTCCGACCGCCAGTCCGCCGCTCACGACCAACGCACCCGTGGACGAGTCCGAGGCCACCGTGGTGTCACTCACCGCGAGGGACGTCACGGACGTCGCCCCGGCGTTCGACGTGCCGTGGACGTCCAAGTCAAAGAGCGGGTCGCTGTGCCCGATGGCGACGTTCGCGGTCAGGTAGGCGTTCGACGCGTGCAGGTTGGTGGTCCACAGGTTCGACGCGACGCCGACGCCTCCACCGACCTTGAGGGTGCCCGTGCTAGTGCTCGTGGCGTCGGTCGTCGCCGTGAGGTCGAGGTCATCGAACGTCGCACTCGTCGCCGTGAGGGCACCCACGTTCGCGGTGCCGTGCACGCTCAGTTTGTAGTCGGTGGACGTCTCGCCGATGGCGACGTTCCCGTTCAAGTAACTTGTGGTGCCGGCGTTGGAATGCAACCACGGACCGGCGTTTGAAATCTTGACGAAACGCACCTTTCGGTCGTCTGTCACCGCGTGACTGCTCGCATCGAAGCGCAGGAACTGACCGACGTTCGCGTACACAGTCGAGCGCTCGATGTCGTCCACGGTGATGATGACCTCCTTGTCGAACGACACCACCCACGTCCCTCTGTCGAAGAAGACGACGACTTTTTGCCATGCCGAGGTGGAGTAGGGTACGGACGTCGCTTGGGCCACCTGTGTCGTTTCGTGTCGAAGGGTCACCGTCGAATTGGCGCGATCGAACGACATCTCGTACGCGTCTTGGGCGTACGAAGTCGACGTCGTCGTCCACATCTGCACGTTGACCGATCCGGCGTTGGTGTCACCGCAATACAATTCGAATTCCAGTGCGAACTGGTTGGGTAGTTTGATACCAGAGAACATGTACCCGCCGTTCATCGCCACTTGGGGTGGATTGGACGATCGACTCGCACCGTTGTTGAACGTGAATGGTCCGTTACTGTTCAAGTCGCTCCCCTGATCATCGAAGAGTATCACGGGGTTTGTGCGAACCATGTTCGTCGCGGTGTCGACCCCGGTGACGATCGACTGCACGTCGAGTCGGGCGACACGCAAGGTGGCGTTCCTCACGTCGAGGTAGCCGTTGATGGACTCACCCAAACTCATGGTTTAATAGTGCCAGAGAAATATTCTGGCGGTATTAAACTTAAATTGGTTTGGTCGGCCACACCGGTTTACGAACGTTCACAGTGTTCGCCGGTAAGTCTCGCAAGGCTTGTCTGTACACCTTCCACGCCTCCACCTTGTCTGCGGGTAGGGGGCAATCGTTCGTTTGCGTCCAATCACTCTTCTGCAATAACGAATCTCGTTCGCGGCGGAACATCTCCGCGTCGCGGGACGCCAAGCCCTGTCGAAGTTCCACGTTCTCGCGTTCGATCACCTTGACGTACTTGGTGTCGACGTGATTTCCGAGGCCGTCGGTGATCTGGGTCTCCGTGTAACCCTTGAGTGGTAGCGAACTCGTCAGGGTCTCCGTGACCGTCACGTTTGAGAGGACGTTCCCAACCACCCTGACACAGCGCTCATCCCACCCAACCGGAACTTGAAGATCTTCGATCGATCGAGGCTCGTCGGCCTCGTACGTGCTGGTAATCTTGTCACCTTCAAAAGATACAAAGTACATTACTTAAGGCTTAGGTAAAAACCTGTACCCATTCGACTGCATCTCCACCGCTTGGACCAAGTGACCAGAAAAGAACGAGTGGGGCATGTACGCGTCAACTTGATTCCAGAATCCAGGAGCAACCGTGTCACCTTTGTCCAGATACATGTGCCACGACAAATTTGGCCCGTCGTCGTTTTGCCACGAGAATAATGAGAAGTTGTATGTATTTAGTGAACTGTGTCTAGAACCGCCGTGCTCTGCGCTTCCGTTACGACGGACAAGCATCGCGGTGTCAGTCGGGGTATAAACCATAGCGTTGAATGTATATATCCCAGACACGGGTGCCGTGAACAAGTGCGTCGTTGTGTTGAACGAGTTCGTTGTGTCAAACTCTACCCGGTCGTAAGGTATTGGGTCTCCACTCGTACCCCCAGTGAGCCTGACATTGCCTGCATTAAGAACAGTACCTTCTCCCATGTTGTCCGTGCCAGAATAATTTGAATACGCCATGAAAGCCGGTTTCAAGCCTTCTCGGATGTACCCGTCACACCGTATGTCCCCCCTGACGTCCAGCGTAGCCCTCGGTGTGCCCCCACCGCCACCCACGGTGAGGGATTTGTTGATCGCCATGGAGTCACCCGTCCGACCCATTGCATAGAGTCGTGCAGCCTCACCTCTCGTGAGGGCCCCATCCCACACTGCAAAGTTTGACAAGTAGCCCGTGAAACTTTTAGAGCCTGCATTTCCACCTAAGTAGCACACTTTACTCGTGCTACTCAAATTCAAACTAACCGTTCCACCACGTGTTGTGAACTTGACCTCCTGTCCGTTTATGTACATGCGCATGCCAGACGCGACGCTGGAGCCGTCATGCGTGAACACCAAGTGATACCACTTATGTATTTCCCTCGGTATAGACACTAAGGCATACGTATTATAAAAGGTAAAGTACAAGTCTCCGTTAGAGTACCAGTCTATGTAAGACGCTGTCCCAGTAGTCGCCCCATCGTCACCTATGTAAAATAGCGTAGACACTGAATCCGTGGTGTTTGTGATCTTCACCCAAACACTGAACGAGTGCGGCCAGTTGCCCGTTCCCAACTGACAGTAACCGTACTTGACGTAGGAATTGGACGCAGCGGAGAAGGATAAGGCCCTTTCGTGTTCGACATAGGACGCACCGTTGTACGTCTGTGCGAAATCGACGGGCTTACCCTGTGACGACACCACGTTGCCTAAGAGTGGGTTGATCGTCGTGTCCACCATGAGGACCAAGTCGTCAGGTCTCGGCAGGTCGCTCTTCTGCGAGCCGATGTTCGCGATGTCCGCCGACGGGGCGACCAAGGCACCCTTGTCGATGGAGGTCGGTTCGCGGTTTCCGAAGAGTCGCCACTCACCGATAACCACATAAGAACTGCTCCTCGTCTTTGTCGTGACTAGGGCGAACGATCTGTAATAATCGGTGGCGTTGACGTCTATGAAGGTTGTGTGCAAATTCGACGTGTATGACTGCCCTTTCCACGACGTGAGAGGGGTCCACGTACCTCGATCGTCCTGGGCGTATATCCACGCGTCCTCCGGGAGATTATCGGTCGCGGTGTTGACATTTGATCTGGCCTCGATGGCAATCTTTTTGAGTTTGATTCGGTACGGGCACGATAGCATGAGATACTCACCGGGTGGACTCGTGTCCGTGAGCTTCGCCGTGCCGCTGTACCTGTAGTCAATACTTGAGTCGTAATGATGGTTCGTGCTGTCGTTGAGCTCTTGTATCCATGCTTCAAGCCCCGTCGATTTGTTGAATGCGCGGTACGGCTCGTTCCCTTCCTGGTCTGTTCTCCACGACGACGCGGTCGCCACAAAAGTGCCGTGGTTGGGAACGTAATAGGCGTGAGATCTCATCGCCTCGGGTGGGAACTCTTCGACCGCACTGTCACCCAAACACTCGAAATCCTTCTTAGGTGCATCCACACCCAAGCCCACGCGCGCGTTGACGATGGAGATCTTGGACGTGGACAGGCCGTAGTGCTCCTTGTCAGCTTCATACATCTGCACGAGGTGTTCATCGCTCATCGGGCCTTCATAAAGGCGGAACGAACCAATCTTACCTATGAAGCCTGAGTCGACCCCCGAGCTGCCAATGCTCAGGGTCGTCGATGTTGGCAGGTTGATTTGGGTACCTCCCGTGCCCACTGAATCGTTCTCCAAGAAGGCGACGCGCTTGCCGTTGACGAAGCATCGGATGTTCGGCGGCCACCACCCTTCACCCGTGTGCGTGAACGCCACGTGGTACCACTCGTTCTCAGCGAACGTGTAGTCTACCCTGTAGTCTGCAGTCCATGATGCCACTTTGAGTGTTTGATTCACAAAGTACATGCCACTCGATTCGTACTGTGAGAAATTACCCAAGAAATAGACGTACTGAGCGGCTGAGTGGGAAGCCTGTAGGTTGCTCGCGTTGAACCACGTGCTCACCGAGTGTGGCCAGTCACCACCGGTGATGGTCAGGGATCGGTTGATATATTTCAGCGCGGTGTCGTCGAATTCCCACGATTTGGTGACCGTGTCGTACGTCACCCCACCGTTGAGAAGACCTGTCTGGTCGTTTCCGGAGATGTCGGAGACGTTCGCGCCGTCCCTCGTGGACAGACGCCCGTCGTAGGCGACCACGCAGAGATCGAGGGGTGCGAAGGATGCCTTCGACACGAGGTGGATGTCCTTGTGGTCACCCCTTTGGTCGTCGTCGTACCCAAAGAACTCGATGTTCCCGGAGGAGGCGTAATTGCCGTAGGTCCCACCGACAGTCTCCGCCCACACCACTCGAAGGTACTGGTAAGCCCTCGATGCGTTGACCTCGAACTTGTTCGGTTTGGTCTCGACGAAGTTTGTCCGGTTGGACCACCCCAAGAGCTTGGTCCATGACGATCCATCCGACGAACCGAGGAGGTAGCCGTCTTTGGGTGACCTTTGGTTCCCTAAGCTGTCGTAACTCCCACCGTCGAAGAAAATTGGGTAGTAGTGGAAGTGGGACACGCGCACGGATTGACCCACCGGAAGGCGGAGTTGCACCCAATCGCCGTAGATGGTCTCCCCGTTCGTGAGGGTCATCTCCGTGTTACCACCGGTACCACCCGTCCACGCGCCGGTATATGAGTTGTAATTCGTGGCGGATCCAGGAGGCTGCCACCCGTACCCCGCCACTGTCTCCTTGTTCGTCACTTTGTCAAAACAAAAGTAAGAAGAAAAGTCCGCAGAGTAAGTACTGGATGCGCTCGAGAGGTAGCCGTCACTCGTGCCTGAGATGTCGAAATCGTTCGCCGAGGTCAGGGCGACGTTGGGGAAGCGTCTCAGCTGGGGCGTGTGTGAATAATCGACAATCGTCACACCGTTCGAAAGCATACTGTTCGTGGTCAGGTTTCCACCCTCAACGGTCAGGCTACCACCCTGGAGACTCAGGGAGTTTGCCGTGACCGCCCCAACGTTCAGTGAAACGTTGGTCAGGTCCAGTGTGCCAGTCGGACTGACGATTGGCATGATAACTAATTAATGATGAGATTAAAATTGTCACCCATTTGCGTTTTCCAGAGCATCGAGTCTAGCCAAGACTGAGGTGAGCTTCGCTTTTTCAGCTTGAAGCTGTCTATCAACTTCTTGGAGGGCTGCGGTGGCGACGGTCCAGATGGCGTCCTTCTTTAGATATACGAAATCATCAACTTCTTGTCCGTAGATGAAGAGTTGGTTGCCTGCTACAACATTTCCAGTTTCATCAACCGAACCAATCCACTCACTCAAATCCTCTTTCACACGAATAGTGTGTTCGTTAATCACTTCCACGAGTTTTACTAAATGGTCAGTACCATCTTTAGCATTTACCTTTATAACAGAAGCGTTACTTTCGAGGCTGGAAGTATCGAAGTTCGTGAAGGTAATTACATTAGAGTCAGATACGTTCGCCATCTCATAAATGTTTGGAAGGGTATTTATAGTCGTCTGGGTCGAATAAGGGAGTGTATTCGCTACTTCTTGCGCTATAAAACCCCAAACGGGCTCGGTACCACGCTTAATTGTATCTTTGTATTGGTATTTCTTTGGCTTCAGTAGTCGTAATGTCGCGAGAGCGTCACCGTCATTGATATCAGTAATATTTGTTTTAATTCTCTCATCTGATGCGGTGATTGTACCACCGACCGAGCCAATGACGTCTCCAGCAAATATCTTTCCACTCGCCCAGATTGACACAGAGGGGTCGCCATAGTACGCAGTAGCATTATATGTTAATGCGTAATCATCGGCAAATGACCTCACCGGTAGCCCCCAAATCCGACCATCTACACCGTTCACGTGAAATTTTGCAATGGGAGTGTCCGTCCCGATGCCGACGTTGCCAGCGCTGGAGATACGCATGCGTTCGTATACGAGCGAGTCCACATCGAAGTCGCTACCACTATCTTGTCTCGTGTAAAATCGAAGACCTGCACCTGCTCCTAGCGAAGCATCATGAAATCCTTCTATTTTTGCATAACCTCTATTATATAGGTTCGATGACGGTTGTAAAATTATTGTCGCCGGTGTTTCGTTACCTCGCGAGTCTCTCACATGTAAATTATCAGCGGGTGATGTATTTATACCAACGTTACCGGTAGAACCAACGATGGTCATGCTCGTCGTCGTCCCCCCGTAGTTTTGAAAAGTGAAATCACCCACCGTACCAACGCCGGTAGACGTCCCGCATTGGAAGTGGGTCTTACCACCGTCCGCGAGGACACGGAATGCTGTCTGCGTGGCCTGGCCGTTCGTGACTCCATCCTCGAGAACGAAATCAGCCGCCGCGCCCTTGGCATGTATAGTAGCCGTCTGTGTGTGTGTGCCGATCCCGAGCCGTTGGTTGGCCACAAGTTCGTTCGCGCGCACGGACGCCTGATTGAAATTCAACGGTGTGTTGGACATCTACAAGTAAGTGAGATTAAATTCAGCGATGGGAAGCGCCTGACTTCTTCACGTGTTAGCACTTTCCAAAGCGTCGAGTCTCGCCAGGACTGAGGTGAGTTGGGTTTCCAAGGTTGCGACCTTCGCTTTCTCAGCTTGAAGCTGTCTATCAACCTCTTGGAGGGCGGCGGTAGCGACAGTCCAAATGGCTTCCTTTTTCAGATATATGAAATCATCAACCTCTTGGCCGTAGATGAAGAGTTGATTACCCGCCACAACATTTCCAGTTTCATCAACCGAACCGGTCCACTCACTCAAATCCTCTTCCACACGAATGGTGTGTTCATCAATGACTTCCACCATGTGGACGTCGTGGTCTTCACCATCAATGCCCCTCGTTCTAATGAGCGTGGTCGCATTAGATTCCAAATTGGATGTGTTAAAGTTCACAAAGGTGATGACGTTCGAGGAAGAGACATTCGCCAATTCATACATGTTTGGTAAGACATCTGTTCTCAATTGGGTGGCGTATGGGAGCGTCTCCCTGACCTCTTGGGCTATGAAGCCCCACACGGGTTCAGTGCCTCTCTCAATCTCGTCTTTGTATTGATACTTTTTGGGTTTGAGGAGACGCAAAGTTTCCAAACATTCGGCATCATTAGCATCTACAATGTTCTTTTTGATGCGAGTGTCGGACGAAGTGATAGTTCCGTTGTGTGAAACAAAATACCTTTGAGTCCCAATGGAATTATTGGCGTAGATAGCCAAGCTGGCACCCCATGCTGCGCTTGTATCAGTATTGAGAGTGTTGCCAGTACCAATGTCATCGTGTGAGAAATAAGCTCGGGCCGCAGTACTAAATGTTCCACTGTCCCCATACACGTGTAATATTGTTTTTGGCGTATCCGTCCCGATGCCGACGAGGCCGTTTTGATCTATGCGAACCTTTTCACTCCACGTAGAGTACTCGTCAGATGCGCTATTGTGTTTACTGAAACGCAGTGCATATCCACCCGTCGAGATCATCCAACGAGCTTGTGGGATATCGTTTATGACGATGTCAGATGCACCACCATCACTACCAAATATGCTTCGAGCGCCTTGTACGTGTAGATATGCTTTGGGATCCGTCCTCCCGATGCCGACGTTGCCAGCGGCCGTCAGCGCCAATTGACTACCAGCCGCCCCGTAAGTAGCAAAGTTTAGATAATTTGACGTGGAAGTAGCACCCACGTTTGCGTGTGTAATAAAAAAGCCGTCATTAAAATTAGAACTTCTACCGACGTACATACCCAGAGTTCCATTTGTTTCTACTGTAGGATCCATTAATGCGAGTTTCGTTATGTGTTGTGTACCATTTTGGTACACACTACCTTCACCCATCAGCACATTCCCTACGACGTCCAATTTTGCTCGCGGATTCGTCGTCCCGATGCCCACATCCCCACTGACATTGAGCGAACTGTTTATCCCGACACCACCCGAAACGGTCAGGGCGCCCGTCGTGTATCCCGTGGTCGCCGTCGTGTTCGTTATGTTCATGGGCCGTGCCGTGGTGTTCCCGGCAACCATGACTTGTTGAAGGTCGAGTGCGCCGACCTCGACGTCTACGCCCTGGACCACGAGGTTCGCACACCACAGGTTACCACCACAAGCGATCCCACCGTCCACCCGAAGGGCACCGACCGTGGTGGACGTCGCCGCTTGGGTGTTGGAGATGTGCACAGCCTTAGAGCTTACATTACTCGTGTTGATGACATTCTCGAACCCGCGACTCACGTTAAAGGTGATCTCCTCCAAACTGAGAGTGTTACACTGCAACTCACTCGTACGCAAGGTCGCGTTCGGGAACGTCAGGATGCCATTGGGGGATGACACAGACATGTTCTACATTACTGAGAGATTAAAAGTTCAGCCACAATGGTACGTCACACCCACGAACGCCGCCCGATGGACAGCATTCGCCTCATCCGTCTGCTGACCGGTGGCGTCGATGTATCTGATTTTGTACGCTTTTTCTGTTTCTGTGGGGTGGTCCTCCCATTGGAGTTGACCGTTTTCGTCGAGTGCGTTTTCGAGTCGTTCAGTCACCGTTTCGTGTTTGACCGCATCTGGGTAGTCAGCGTCGACTTCTTGTTCGACCATCTGGTAATACACGATGTTCCAAAGTGATGGGTCGTCGACTTCGGTTCGTTCTTCAGTGGTTGTTTTTGTGTACGTCAAGGTGTACGTATTTTGGACGTTAGCCTCCAAGTTGGACCACTCCGAGTACGTCACCGTGGATGGTTCGATGTAGACCTTGTCCCACGCGTCGTCAGCCCCGACGTTTGTCGTCGTACTCTTTGTGTACTTGACGTCGTATACGACGTTGGACGTTTGTGTGTACGTCAAAGTGTACGTATTTTGAACGTTCGCCTCCAAGTTGGACCACTCCGCGTAGGTCACATCGGATGGCGAAACGGAAACATTAGACCATTCGTCGTCGGCGGTGACTGTCGTCGTCACGAACTCATGTGGCACACCCTTCACGACCGGAACCATAGCCGTGTAGTGGATCTCGACGACGTTCGATTGCTTGATGCGTTGGATCGGCTGGATCACGGGCGCAAAGTCACAATCCATCGTAATCTTGGCCACCGTGTAGTTATGGAGGATATCATCATCTTGTTTCTGACCGTAGCCAGCGACGTTGGACGTTGTAATGTAATCACCCGATTCGAGGGGACCGTTGGTGTCGGTGACCCACATCGCGCCTTCACCGACGGAGTTGATGAAACATCTATAATCACCCTTTTCCTTTTTTCCAGTAGTCACAAAATTACCAATTCTGTCTTCTCTTACATCTGGATCTTCTGCGGAAGATAAAACACCAAAACACGATTTGTCGTATGCAACATTCGACAGTGTGACCAAAGGAACAGATTCATTTATTGTGATGGCATTTGAACCTATAGTAATCCCATTTAATTTTACGTACCGATTGTTTTTGGCGGATACGATAAGACCTTCATGTATCAAAGAATCACTTAGTGGGATATTTTCAACTACTGCTCTGTGCTGTCCCGTAAAAGTTAAATTCCCTCCATTGTTATTCGTATCGATGTAAGCTCTCACGCGACCGTAGTCATATGACGTAGTTCCGTAGTCACCACCACCTATAGCAAAATACAACGTCTCACGTCCATTCGTCGAATGATATGCGTGCCAGATAGCCGAACCTCTTTGATAGTTACCGGTAGGATCGTTGAGTCGCATGAGCTCAATTCCTCCACCCAATCCGTCGAACGTGTTTTTTAGAACTGATAACGGTGCACCGGAACTGGATGGAACGTGAGCATCAGCGTGTACATCAGAAATACCAATTTTTTGAAACCTCGCCGACCCCCTCACATCCAACTGTGCCCTCGGCGCCGTACCTCCCAAACACAGGGCCGTATCGGTGAGATTGATGCTCTTCCCGGTGCGTCCGAGGGCGTACTCCATGGCGACCTCTTCGGCCGTGAGGACGACGTCCCAGAGTTTGGGGTTGGAGATTTTTCCTTTAAATGGATCATTAATCCCATTGAAAGCCAGACCAACGGATACACCCACGGCCGTACCCAAATTCTGCGTCCCTGTACCAGCAACAGTTTTTGCTGTGATCAAAGTACCATCTACATACATGTCAAACATTGACGTACTTATCTGACCTGTCGATTTCTTGGCTATTGCGATGTGATGCCAAGTGTTATATGAAAGAACTGCATTCGTGGTGTACATTTGGTTTGAACCAATATCAACTCCTAATTGATCACCATCTTTGATATACATAGATGCAAGTGTCAAGGAATTCCAAGAACTACCGAATGTAATAACCTGTCCAGATGTTCCAATCGAAGAGTTTATATTTACCCACGCAGACATGCTATAAATTGCATCACCAGTTGGCAGTCCCCTTGGAGAACTTTTTAGAATGTAATCCCCGGTGCCATCAAACGTGAACGCCCGGTCCGTTGATGAGTACGCCGCATCACCGGTGAGCGTCCCATGATTCCCATTCCCCGAATCCACCACCGTACTCCCCGAGACCACCGAATCCACCGTGGTATCGTAGTGGACCAAGAGGGATTCCGCCCGTGGTGTCTCCGCCCCGGCGGCGTGTCCGGAGACGCGCGGGAGCGTGAGGGCCTTGCCCAAGGTCAGGTGTCCGTCCTCGAGGGCCGATGGTGCGGGGGTGCCGAAGAATCGTAAATACGATTGATTGACCATTTCACTTGTAGCACTCGTGTAGTCCACATGATTTGTATCTCCACGATGACCCATAATATGAGTCACCACGAGACGATGATGTGTGTAGAAATGCCCATTTGAATTTGTTGAAACATAGGCGGCCTTTTCTGAACCCTTAGTACCGTATCCACCCGCGTCAGTGGAGCTTGAGTTATCATGGGGTGCTACGGCACCGTAACCTGCATATTCCCAATTTTTACCATCATTACTCCCCAAAATCACGAATTTACCTATACCACGACTCTTACCATAGCCACTCCGCGGAGTAGTTACTATACTCGTAACATTAATTGCATAGGGGCTATGCATTTCAATCCATTCACCAAAGACGGACGAACCATCTTTAAGTATTGATTTTCGAACACCTGTACCAGAAGTTACGGCGGGTGCGTACACCGCAAGTGCCTGGTACAGCCCCGGTGCAGTAGAGAGTAAGTCTCCAACCCACGCCGTTGTGTTATCGCCTATATCATTTACAAATACTCTCGTAAAATTCCAAGATGGAGAATTAAAGTAAGTCAGGTCTAACCCTAAACCCTGACTTGAATAGAAATTGAATGTGCCATGACCTTCAATATATGTGTGATAATCATAAAGTCTTATAGCTCTCGGTGGATACTCCTGCAACCCATCTGCCCCGGCCACCTCGAAACGTGACGTGGGGTCAGATACGCCTACGCCAAGGTTCCCTTTGTGCAAACTCAGCGAGTTTTGGCGATGGCCGAACCGGGGGGCGTCGTACTCGTAGAGTTCCCGGATTTGTTCAACCGAAAGTTTCTTTGAAAATACACGTACGTTTGCAATTTTTCCAGTGAATGGTTCGCTACCGGTATCATATCTTGCACCAATTCCGAAATTCGTACTCGTTGACTGTAAGTCGAGCCTTTGACCAGTAGCAACAGTTGAGAGTGTCTGTTCATTGCAGTCTACGTAAAATTTACGCGAGACCCCGTATCCACCGGCCGTAGCACCTGCATCGGTACCTCCATCGTAGGTGAACACCAAATGAACCCATTGATTTTGTGGGGCTTCGTAATTGAATAGAGCATCATATGTGAAGAAATAGTAATACATTTTATCTTTACCTGATTGTCGTATACCGATGGCTTGATATTGTGCTCCATTTCCAGCAAAAAATAATGTTCCATTAGCATCCGAAGCGTCGATATATGCCCACATAGATATTGAATGGACCCAGTTGTCCACGGTTGTTGTCATGGTACCAGTCACGTAATCCCCACTTCCATCGAACTCCCACGCGTTATATTCGGAGTCGAACCCATTGTTGCCGGTGATTGCACCGGTGACCCCATTCCCAGAGAGGTCAGTCACCGTCGTACCACTTCCCGAGTAGGACGACGTATTTCCGGCGTCCCAGTACACCTGCAAATGTTGCGTCGACGGCGTATTCAAGACCGGGGTCCATGTGTGATCGGTGGACGTGTCGCCTTCTTCGTAGCCGTAGAGTTCCCATTCGCCAAGTGTTACATATGGACTGAGTGCATCTGAATTGTGCACCGCCGTTACCTGCAAAACGTAGTATTTGAAATGGTCGGTTGCGTTCACAAAAACTCTGACACCTGTATATTGATCCCAATCAGTTCCGAGTTGATTTAACCGAACCAGGCGAGTATAATTTGAGTCGTCATTACTTCCATAAATGTACCCATCCTTTATCATCGTATTAAGTGGGGATCCATGCCATCTGTAAATCTGAGAGTATGACATTTTCATAGGCTTTATGAGTTCCAATTTAAGCCACGGGCCATTCACCGTAGTACCATTCCAAGTGAATGTGTTTGCTGACGTGGCGTCGTTATATGGTGAAGTTGTCGTGAAAGTATTCATTGGAGAAACCCATGCAGCCGATGTAATGTTTGCATAACCAACGAATGCGTTACTGGCAGGATAACCGACACTAAATTGCCCGGACGCAGACGCTGTGTACCCATTTTGACTGAGCACACCGTTACCCAAAAAAGGAACCTCCGGATACTTCACGAGTGGCCGATCGTGCGGCCCCGTTTGCGTGTACGCGACGGTACCGTTTCTGTCCTCGAACGTCGTCATGCGCGCGGACGTCGCCGTGACTTTACCGGTTGCCGTGATGTTCCCGGTTGCCGTGATGTTCCCGACGTTCCCGGACAGATCGATTTTCCCTTCGTCTATCGAAAAACTTTCACAGAACAAGTTCCATGAACCCACCGACACTTTGTCGTAATTTCCATAAACTTGCAGGGTGACGAGGGCGTAGTACCGATATGCCGTGGTCGCGTTGACGATGTGTGTGTTCGACGCGGTCGCACCGCTCCACGAGGTGAGCTGGGTCCACGTGCTGTCGTCATTGCTCGCGTAAATCTTCGCGTTCGCCGGGAAGGCATCGGCGTTGATACCATTGGTGAGCGTGGTGTGTCGAAGTTTTAAGGCTGTCGGCAGGCTCAGTTTGATCCACTCGCCCGCGCTCGTTGTGCCGGACAGCGCGGTGACACCCGCGTACGAGTTGCTCGTGGCGGTGTATCCCGTTCCAGACAGCCAGTAGGTTGACGCGTTCTTGTCGAACGCCTTGTAATCGTCCGTCCCACTCGAAACGAGGACGGTGTAATCACCTTGATCCGGGTCGGTGTAGGTGTTCGAGGTGAGTGCACTCGGTGGTTGTTGACTCACCACTGCGAGCTTGTTGCTGAACAATCCACCACTGTCCATGATTTGGCCCGTGGCGCTGTCCCACGTGACGAGGTTGGCGGCCAATTGCGCCACCGGCATGCCCGTGATGTACGCGTTGGACGCGAAAACGTTGTTCGCCGCGTACACGTTGTTGGCGTGGATGTTCGACGCCACCCCCAATCCACCCTGGCTTACGGTGACCGCACCGGTGGTCGTCGTCGTGCTGTCCACGAGGTTGCTGAAGATGACCGTGTTGGAGGTCTCGTTATTGACGTTGATTACGTCATCGAATCCCTGGGTCACACTGAGTGTGAAGCTTTCCAGGGACAAGTCGTTACACCGAACGTTCGTGGTCTCGATGTTGGACGCGACGTTCAGGCTCGAGGACATGACGACCGCACTGTTCGAACCCACCACGCGAAAGTGCTCGTGCGACCCGTCCATCGAACTGAAGACGATGTTCGCGCGCGAGTCCGCCGCGTACTCCTGACCGACCTCGATGTTGAGGGCATGCGCGTTGGCGTGCAGACGAACGGCCGTCTGCGTTCCGCCGCCGTCGCGCTCTTCGATGTGCACTTTCGGGTGGGTGTTCGACACGTGGACCATGGCGTCCGGGGCATCCGTGCCGATGCCGATCTTCGAGGAAACGTTCGTCTTCACGTCACCCGTCACCTTGAGGGATCCCGTGAGATTTAACGTCTGGCTGTCGATGGACATTTAATAGTTACAAAGGTTTTTTTACCCGGCGAAGGCCGCCACCCTGTGAACCAACTCTAACCACAATGGTACGTACACCCGACGAATGCAGCCATGTGCACGCAGTTCGCTTCGTCCGTCTGCTGACCTGAGGCGTCCAGGTATCTGATTTTGTACGCTTTTTCTGTTTCTGTGGGGTGGTCCTCCCATTGGAGCTGGCCGTAATCGTCGAGGGCGTTCTCGAGTCTGTCCGTCATGGTTTCATGTTTGACGGCACCTGGATACTCGGCGTCGACTCTTTGTTCGACCATTTGATAATACATGGGCACGAATAACTCTTTATCTTCTGTAGAAAGATTACTGTACATAGCTTCCGTCGCCTCGACCTTGGTCGTCATCGTGTACGTCAAAGTGTACGTATTCTGAACATTTGCATCGAGGTTTGAGTATTCCGCGTACGTGACCGTGGGTGGTTCGATGTGTACCGTATCCCATGCGTCTTCAGCGGTGACGTTGGCGGTTGTCGTTTTCGTGTACTTGACATCGTAAACGACGTTGGACGTTTGCGTGTACGTCAAAGTGTACGTATTTTGTATGTTCGCTTCCAAGTTGGACCACTCCGCATACGTGACGTCTGAAGGTGAAAGAGAAACATTAGACCATTCATCGTTGGCGGTGACTGTCGTCGTCACCCATTCGTATGGGACGGGTTTCACGACAGGAACCATAGCCGTGTAGTGGGTCTCGATGACGTTGCTTCGTTTGATGCGTTGGATGGGTTGGTCTTGTGGATTGAAATCACAATCCATCGTGATTTTTGCGACCGTGTAATTCATGAGACCCGCACCATCCTGTTTCTGACCGTAGCCAGGCACGTTCGACGTCGTGATGTAATCACCTGATTCAAGTGGACCATTAATGTCGGTCACCCACATGGCCCCTTCGCCGACGGAGTTGATGTAGACACGGGTATCACCCTTTTCTTTTTCAAAGGGGGTTACGAAACTGCCATACGCAACGCTTCTCTGTTCGGGGTCTTCGGAAGCTGAGATGACACCGAAACACTTTTTATCATTGATTGTCGTGGACAAAGAGACGACTGGAAGTGATTCATTTATCATGATAGCATTTGAACCTGTTTCAATATCACCACTGATCTTAATATATTTGTTTTGATCGGAGGAGACGATGAGACCTTCCAAGTCACCCGCTTGGGAAAATGGTACATCTTTGATGAAGGTTCTGTGTTGTCCGGTGAAATCGAGTGGATTATTATTATTATTACTTTGAATATATGCCGTGGCTGAACCTCTGTGTGAGAATAATAAACTACTATTACCTGTAGACTGAGTAGCTATATTCCAATAACTGGAACCTGTTGTTATACCAGTTTCTCCTTCTCGTGTTAAAAACAAACCATTCATACTTCCTGGAGTACCTTGAGCTCCCGCCCAATTTCCAGACCCTGCTTGGTGTATAACTAAACCTGGACCAATAAAGGGTGCTTCGCCTCTCACATCCAAAGGCCCCCTCGGAGCTTGCCCATCCCCCAAACCGATGCCGACCCGCGTCTTGCTGAAATTGACGACGTGGTGCCCCTCGTCGCACCGACCCATATCGTAGAGTCGCTTGACCTCGACGGCGGTGAGGGCGACGTCGTAGAACTTTACGTTTGATAAATCTACGTTCCCATTAGATCCGCCAGTAGGACCAAAACCGTTCAAATTAAAGTTTTGTGGAGTGTTTGGTAAAGCTATATTTTGATCTGCTGATGTTGCATTTCTTTGAGGAAGTAAGACACCATTCATGTAGATTCGCGTTGAATCTATTCGAGCACTGGATTTCACAACAGCCATGTGCAGCCATCTGTCCATATTACCTGTGAATTCAAATACGTGATCTATGTAAGAAGTGGCGCCATCGGCTTCTGTGCGGAAATAATCATCATTTGTTTTTGACCAGATTGTAAAGTTAGTTCTAGAACTTCCAGACGCGTCACCAACACCGTACACAGCACACCAAGTTTCCTCTGGAGATTTGAATTTAATCCAACCAGAGAATGAATGAACAAATCCAGTATCATATTTCCAATCCGACATTGAAACATAATCACTTGTCCCATCGAACACCAACGCCTTTTGAGTCGCGTCATAGTATGCGTCGTCGTACATGCGACCATCCAAGCCGCTCCCTGACGTGTCCCGCACAGTCCCGTTCTCCGTGGGGTTCGTCGAGGTGTTGTATTCCACCACGAGCCTGTCCCGTCGGGGCGTGTCGTCCGCGTCGAGCGGTGGACCTATGCGAGGCACGGTGAGGTTTTTGGTGAGTTTGAGTTCCCCGTCGTGGATGGTGGATTGACCACGCTCCCGGGTGCCAAAGAGACGCCATTCACCTATGGATGTGAACGCACTCGCCGTTCCGGCATTCTCGGTATTATTTTTTGTTACCGAAATAGCAAACGACCTGTAAAAATCGCTACTCTGTAATGTGTAATGGTTTTCGATATAGTATGCAGTAGCACTTGAATCTGTAAATGATTGCACGATCTCCCAATTATCGCTTCTATTTTTACGCCCATAGACAGTAAAATCTCTCGGAAATTCGGCTTCGTAGTAAGTTGAGTCGGGGAAGGGAAGTAAAGAAAATTTCACCAATTTCACGTCATATGGCAGCTCGAGTGTAAGGTATTCACCGGTCGGTGTGTTCGAACCCAGCTGTCTGGCACCTTCATAAACTCCTGTCGTGGTATTGTAATCATCACCGTCGTTATCGGAGCGCCAAAACAAGGCACCCGATTTAGTAAAGGCACGCCACGCAACTCTACTGCTGTTATCTGCAATACTCGCACTCGCCTTAAAAACCCCATGCCCCTCCATATACGTTTCAAAACCATTCATCGCTTTCGGTGGGAATTCCTCCATTTCCTCCGCCTCGTCCATGACCGTCAAAGCCGCCTCCGGTGTGGTCGTCCCGATACCCACATGTCCCTTGTACACCGAGACAGACGACGTCGCCCGTCCGAACTGGTCCTTTTGGGCATCCCACAGTTCGAGGGCTTGCTCCTCGTGCAGGTACTTGTCGTACACCCGGAAATTGGCAACCTTACCGTCCAAGCCCTCGCCGACGCGGGCGACGATGTCGAGGTCTTCTTCGGTGCCGTAGTATCGAATATCACTTAAAAATGCAGTCGTTGCATAACCAGCATCCACAGAGCCTATAGTTTTAACTAGTAACATATGATATTTGTAAGCTACCGATGAATTTATTGTAATTGTGCGAATATCATTTGTATATGTGGAAGATATATCACCCTTTAAGAAGTTCCAAGTAGAATTGT